>Ga0207886_10056_pt1 | contig 280779 bp, 320 predicted proteins | sample LinPmetageLP35_FD_184048 | JGI IMG/M metagenome (GOLD analysis project Ga0207886, IMG submission 184048) | Marine viral communities from the Pacific Ocean - LP-35 (SPAdes) | ecosystem: Environmental > Aquatic > Marine > Oceanic | place: Pacific Ocean | collected 2009-08-31
GGATTTAATCGCGTTGGTGGTGCCATAATCACGAAGGGTTGTTGTGTTGTCAAAAATAAGGGGGAGACGCGATTTAGTCTTTTGGTGGGGCTGACTAATCCGCACAGAATTCGTGCACCCACTGTTGGACCTCATCGTCATCGTTTCACTGCTTTCAACGATCATATCGAAATCATATCTTTATTCAGCGACACCAATGCAGGATGAAAAGCTTCATAAAGAACATTCGTAGCAAAGCCGAGGATTATGCCTCGCAGCAACAACTTCGACTGGCCAGTCATAACTACGGCCCAAATCACACTGCCTCAGACCTTACGGCAAACACATACAGCTACTTCCACTCCGCCAAGAATAATCAATTCCAGGCCAAAGTGAAATCCGAGAGCACATTGGGTGAAAATGACCACTTCGGATATGTCGTTTGGCCGGTCATAATAATGGTCCACGCCATGGCCGAATCCAAGCCAGCTCGCAAAACACACGAGGCGATATCATGCCTGCAAGCGTACTGGAATCCTCAGCGCCACGGTTTCTGTGCATGGAAAATGTTTCCCGGGAATGAGGACATCTACTACGACGACAATGCACATGCAGCCCAAGCACTGACCAGTGCTTACGAAGCGACTCATGAGCCGAAGTACCTCAAGCAAGCCAAGACCATCTTGACGGATCTGATCATGCCGTCTGCACAGAAAGACGGTGGTGTGCCGTGGCATACTAATAATCAAAATTGCAGAAATGCTTGCTCGACTGGTCCAGCTGCTGTTGCTGCGCTGAGGATTTGTGCAATTGAGAGAGACGATAAATTGGCTGCTTTCGCGGAGAGAGCGCTCAAGTGGCTGATCGCCACGCTCAGAGACCCACAAGATGGACTTATCTGGGATAGTCTGGTGTTCAATGCGGATGGATCTCCAAATATCAACAAAATGAAATGGACCTACAATACTGGTTTTGCGATTCATGGATTCACATTACTTTACGAGCGGACGAAGAATCCGGAAGATCTGAAAATGGCTGTGAGCCTTGCCGAGTCAGCCATGAACCCTCAAAATTCCATGTTCGATCATGCAATTCAAGATCCACAGCAGCGAATGTATTCGGACAGCTCGTTCTTCTTGCATCACCTTGTTGATGGGTATCGAGTGCTCTCGAAACACGCTTTGACGGATCGACTTAGGAATGAGGTTCGCCGTATCGCTGCGTGGGGACGTGAATTCATGTTCGATCCTAGTGATGGCTTGTATTTCCGTGGCAGCTGTCCATATTCCATTTCTCAGGAGCTGAGAGCAAGGTTTAATCAGAAGTTTGGAGTAAACAAGGAGCTGTCAGTCAATGGGCAGGAGAGGGACGAGCATGGTAATCTGTGTAAAACCTTAATTGGCTGTGCAGCTTGGGCAAGGATTCTTCATGCTGCTGAAGGTATCAAATGAAGCTTCAGTCTAGGAAACTGGGAATGCACGATCTGATACCAATATGTAAGACCATCTTCAAGAAGCCACAATTATGATGGGATTGGCGCTGTCGCTATTCCAGAAGTAGAAATGTTTCTGAATGCCAACACGCAGGGCCCAAGGAGATGAACATCTCAGTCCGGCTGTCCCTAAATTGTCCTCATCACCATTGAACAATATTCACTCACTTTCTCACCTTCCTCAATCCTAGCCCAACATACGCTTCCCTACCGCTATCAAGCAGTCCAGATCCTAAAACAAATCCAACATCTCCATCTAGACCCAGCACAAGCTCCTCATCAACACCTCTCATCGAAGCACCAACTGAGACTCCAATCATTATTGGTCCAGATTTATCTTTCGCAGGACACTCAAACTTGACCACCCCAAATTGCATATATGCTTTTCTTCTCAGCCTTCTTCCTCATCCAGCAAGCTGGACGAAACTCCAGGGAATTGTCACCCTTACTTGCCGAATCGAGGATTTTCGTGGACCATGTATCCCTTTCTACTGTCAGAAGCTTCTGGCTTAAATGTTTCTCTTTCCACGAACCATGGAATAAAGATAAAAGCCCTGAGTCAGAGCATCGGAGTAGTTTCCTTGTAATTTGGAGACACTAATAGATTCATCTTTAAGTCTTGTTTGCGCATGGTTATGTCTTGGGCTGCGATGTTAAGCGAGTGAACGGTAACCATGAGTCCATGACTGACAGGATTGTAGGGGAAATTGCAGGAAGCAAGATCCGGTTCTTTTCAGTACAAACCAGCGATTGCACTGGGTTTTCTGTAAGTATGACTGGGTAATTGTGTCTCAAGAATGACGCTGAAATATCGTTGGGTGACTTTGTCAGCCCTGAATTCCAGAACAAGTCACATCCACTCACGAGGTACCCGAAGAAACTTCACGAAATGTCATGTTTGTGCCGCTATGGACTATGCTGAAGCTTGAAACGTCAAGCCAGGCTGCTTAAGAACACAGTTGTCTTATGAACGAAGGTTGTGGTCAGGGAAACTCACAAAGAGGACGGTAAGGCGGCATCATGATGACTAGAAATGAGCAAGTCATAGAAGAAAGATCCTTCAAGCTGTTGCATAAGATGTAATTAGAAAACGATAGATTGTCTTGCTGCTGCTAGAATCAATCTCTTTTGAGCTCCTATCATTAAAATTAGAGCTTGCCCAACAATTATTCTACTCACTCCTCAATATCACCAAGTCGGAAGTTCCAAGTCAAGATCGCATAGACCGCGACGATGCGGCTGCTCAACACAACAACACTCAAACTCGAGACGTTCCCGAATTCCGACAGACCAACCGTACCAGCGTAAGCGATCCTGTCACATCGATGGGGCCGACGTGAAGTGACCTTCCAAGAAATGCAGAACCCCTCCCTCGAAGTCGGTACCTCCGCTAGGTACCTGAAAATCAAACGAATCTGTGAAAAAGCCGCAACTGTCGGGTTCGAATACGCCTGGGTTGGCACATGTTGCATCGATAAGACAAATATGGTTGAGTTGACCGAAGCTATCAACTCCATGTTTGATTGGTATGAGATTCGGCAGTATGTTATGCTTATCTCGGAGATACTAGCAGTGAGGAAAATCCCCATGACAAGGGTTCTCAGTTTCGGAAAAGTGTGTGGTTCACTCGTGGTTGGACATTGCAAGAGCTACTCGCACCCACGTATGTAGGTTTTACGCCCAAGACTGGGTGGCCATCGGTACGAAGCGGAGTCTGGCCAATGTAGTTGCTACATTACTGGGATTCAGGACAGTGTAACTCATAACCCTACTACTGGAAGCTGGTACTGTGACTACAAGGAAGTGACCATCGCTCAGTGTATGGCCTGGGCCGCCAATCGTCAGACTGAGAAGGTCGAAGATAAAGCATATTGCTTGCTGGGCATCTTCGGTGTCAAATTGCCAATGATCTACGAGGAAAAAGACAAGGCCTTCAGGAGACTCCAACTCGAAATATTGAAACAGCGCGATGATCATACACTATTTGCCTGGAGGGTACCACAGATGAGGACAGGTCAACCTGACCTTGGAACAGGACTTCTGGCCGAATCTCCCGAGGCTTTTGCAAACAGCACGAGTGTCGTCCAGGCTGACCATCATGCAAACATATCGCATTATTCAATGAACAACAAAGGTATCCATATCAGACTTCCTCTGGTTCCCTTAGAGAAGCTTGCCGAGCTCTACACAACTTCCGAGAGGGCTTTTACTAATTGCGGTGGTGGCCAAACATGTGTTGTGATGCTTGAGTGCAGAAATGGCTCGGCTCGGATAGGGCTGTATCTGCGACGAGCACGTGGGTACAATACGTGGATAGAGTGAGGGCACATGAATTCGGACAATTACCGACTGGGGCATCTCCATCTCCGTTGTTGCAGAATCGCACGGAGATGTACATACAGGATCTCAAGTCCAACTATTTCTGGAAATTCTGGAATTCCCAATGGCAGTACCACCCTAGTCGTAACCACATCTTTGTGTTCAAGAACAGGAACGGACTGGCCCCTGGTAGGGAAGCTGTCCAAATGACGAACGAAGGCCAAGATAGTGTCAAGTGGAATATGGTCAGGGACGACTTCGAGGTGAAAATGATCAATCGAGAATGCTGGGCTCTGACGAATTTTATTACATCCACCGGTGGCAGTGTCTCTGTACGCCTAGCATTCCCGATCCAGAGCTCGTTATCGCCCTGTTGTAGTATCCATGACATGGGTAGAGCTCCTGGCTTTGAGCATATGTCTCATGTGGTTGATGGACTGGGGTCTGTGGGCGATGCAAGCAGTACTTCTCTTGATGGAAAGTGCTCGAAAGATGAAGCGTTCATCAATTATGATTCTGTGGAACTCTCTGGAGGAAAGCGTGCCATGGTTGCCCTGAAGCCGGCGCAGAGTAGGGGAAGTAAGGCATATCTTGTCCAAGTATGGGCCGACGACGATCTCTGGTTAGATTCCCTGGGACTGGGAGGGGATGATTCGGAGAATTCGGAAGGTGGTGACGGCGATGGTCATCAGGGACCAACAGGTCACGACGAAGAAATGAGGGAAGACTAAGTTGGTTCCGGTCCTAGGATAAGTCAAGTTGATGTCGTCACGCTCGGGTACATTTAGCGGGGCATAGTGAGTGTTGACACGTTTGTCGATCTTTGTTGCCATTTTCCATCACATGCTTTGACAACAAGTATACCAACCTAAAGAGACTAAACTCAGTAGCTGAATTGGAATTCTTCTGTACCATTCTATTCGTGCTTTCAGGTTCGTAATATTCTTCACAGTACATATGTCAAAGAAGGTAGATACCTCTCAAAAAGTTGAAGAGCAAACACGTGAATGTTTACATCGACCACTCTTAAGTTAGCAAGTCGGGATGTTCATTTTGGAAGAGTAGACGCAGTGATTAGATAATTAGCAGTCCTATACATACAAGTTTGACTGTAAACACTGCTAGGTCCGTTGAGCAATCGTGCATTGCGTAAGACTTTTTATTTTGAACCGTAATTCCGATCTGGCTTTTGTCTGAACACCAGCTATGGGAACTCTCGTCAAGTATACCACTTTGTTTTCTACGCTACACCACTTCAAAAGCCCAAATCCGTTCGGAATTCCCTTCTTGCCTCGTCAACAATAGATCAGCTGCTGGGGATTCCTATTCCACCTCCGAACCCCACCCACAAATTACCCCTCCCGCAAAAACACTACACCCCGTAATCATTGTCATATTTCCACCTCCCACCCCATGTCCGGCACCACCCCTCCCACCAAGCAATCCACACCTCCCTTCCACCCTGCCCACTACCCCTTGTACCTCCTCTTCCAATTCCCTCGCAAGCAACATCCCAAGTCCAGATAACCAGTCGCCTTTCCGGCCGTTTCCATCTTCAACTGGAGGTTGTGGACAGCATTTGTTGCAGTGGGTTTGTTGGGTGGGGGAGGGGGTTGGTGAAGAAGATGGCGATGCCGGGAGGATGACAAGGGGTGGGGTGAGGGTTAGGGTTTGTGTTTGTGAGACGGTAGAAGACATGACTGTGGAGGAGTAGAGGTACACTGGGTCAGGACAGTCTGTTGTTGTTGAAGTTGTAGGATCGAGAGAGTACGCTGACGGCGGTGATATGGTGGTGTAGGATGGTGGATTTGGATTCGGAACTGGATTTGTGTATGATTGAGCGGGTGGAGGAGTGTTGGCTGGTGGGTAGTAGACTGGTGGTGAAGGAGAGTCGATAGCGGTGTCGATCGGTTGGATGTATGTTGCTGTTGGAGGTTCTGAATCTACATCTGCCGATTGAGTCGCGTCTTCTGGTGGGTAGGATGTTGGGTATGAGATTGCCCGGCTTATGAGAAGCAGAAATGACGATGCACGCGGAAGGATGAGCATCTCGCTTGTGGATTCAAGGTCAATATCAGGGTCTGTGGTCTTGGCAGTCGAGCTTGAAGAGCAGAAACTGTACTGAGATGCAATAGTAGAGCCCGAGTGCTGTAAGCAAAGACAATGACGAGCAGATAATAAATGCAGGGTATGCTTACAAGAACATTACAATCGAAGTATCAATGATCCAATCAAGGCATAAACATCCTCAAATCAGATTTTCGCGAATTCAGCCAACAACAATAAGCTCCCCTCTCGGAGTCCCAGACAACAGCCGGGACCTCAAGAATCCCCTCCAGAAAACATGCATAAAAATGATAGAAGCATGAGGTAGAACACGAGTCGGGAGTGACATTGACAAGAAACGTTCATGCAATTTGCCTTTTCCCCGCTCTTGACAGCCTGGTCCAAACAAACAAACATGATCAGTACCTCCTTCTCTGTCGCTTGGTCTCTCTCTCTCTCTCTCGCTTGCACTCGCCTCCTCTTTTCTCTCACCCGATTGCCTTACCGGACCCCCAATTAATGCCCAGCAGAAGCCTCTCATACAAATCTAGGACCTGGCTGCCCTCGAAAGCCGCGGAAAACCACTTACTCCACGACAGGCTGGCACTTGTACATATTCCCCTTCTTCTATTAATTCTCCAATATCCATTAGCATCAAAAGTCAACTAAAATGTTGATCCGAAATCCACTATCCCAACGAACCGAGCAGGCAGCAAATCGAATGGGAGAGAAAAGACTAGAGAGTAGTTGATACGAAAGAAAGAGGACACATACATCCTTACAGCACCCCGGAAACCCAAACACCGTCCCCTGAAACTCACACGTATACTCCCCCTTAACTGTCACATTTCCACTCCACCCCGGGAACGGCTGATAGCCTATTTCTCGCCCCAATTTTATCAGCAAACATCTTCACACTTCCCATTCCCACTCCCCTTTTCAGTGTCAATGGAAAAAAAATAGGGGGAATGTAAATATTTCGGAGAGGAGAAGGAACGTACAATCCGTCCCCTCAAACTTCCCTCTCTTCACAGCAGTGACGGCATCGCAGCAAGTAGGCCGGTAGAGCGTATGTTCCGTCTTCGCACAACGCCACGCCATAATCGACGTTGCTGATAGCAAACCCATCATGATGGTCGTTAGTAACGGCGCGGGAAGGGAGAGTTGCATTGTCGTTTTTCCCGCCGTTTGTTTGTTTATTTGATTGATTGCTGAGAAGACGATTGTTTGTGTGTTTGGTGAGGGATGGTGTATAGGAGGTGGAGGCGATTGGAGAATGGAAGAGGGGATTGGAGAATGGTGGGAGGATAGGTAAGGATTTATGAAGGAGAAGGTAAAAGGGCGTGGATCATAATTCTACATGTACCTCTTTACCATATATGAAGTATCTGGCACGTCTTCCAGACCCAAGCTCTCACTCAAGCCCGAGAGATACCAGGAGACATGATGTGATCTGAGTGACCAATCCTCAAACAAATCTCCGAATCGTAAGACCAAGACGCACAAAGCGAGAATATACAAGTTCTGGCGACCTGGTGCCTGCCTGGTGTATCGCGGATTCCGTGCGTGAACGACTTCGCGCCTGGCGAATCAAATCAAATTATGGATCAACTGAGCAAAGCCGCCACACCACAGCACAGGAACAAGGGGTCTCTTAGTTCTGATTAAGCAAACGGAAAAGTATGATCGGATGATCCTGACAGTCTGCTTCGATTTGCTGTGCTGTTCTTTCTCAAGCTGCATGTAGTGTGACGGCGATCTGCAAGTATATGTTGAAAAGCATTCTTGTGTGCCGCAGCTGCGGCGCGGGATCTGCGACCTTTTCATAAGTACAATATGCCAATGAAAGCAATCCGGAGGAGCAATCTTGACAGTACAGACCTGTGAGTTCATAGCGAGCTAAACGTGGAGATTTGAAAGGCTGCGTATCGTTGAAATAGTAGACCGGACAACTGGATCGTTCTTGGATTCCGAAAGCCAATGCTCGATGCTCGATTCTAGATCCAAGGTGTTTGAGGCTCTGGAAGGAACAATGGCTATTGTGTCCCCACCCTCATCTCGACGTGCAACACCAAGGCCGTGCGGGATACAAGAGCATCGGGTACCTGCCTTCGTACAACTCGATCGCCATCTCAACATCCACAGCTTCCAATCTTTACTCACCACAGACATATTCAAAGCGGAAAGGGGAAGGGCTCGTATTTCAAAGCATCGCGTGCTTGCATTGCTGTTGCCGTTCGTATTCCAGACTCCGTCGCCTATTTGCTTGTTCCCATGTTGCAATTGTACATGCATCAATGAACCCACCCACCCATCGATCAATCAATCATCGTGCATATCCCCCATTCCCGTCAGCGGGCCCGCCAGACCCAGCATTCTTCTGCCTAGTAAATCATCCTCACTCGCAAGACTAACCATACTCTTCCTCCTCTCCATCCCATCACTCTTTTCCTTCTGTCTCCTCTCGCCCCTCTCTCGTAATTGCTCTTTCAACAAGCCCTCCTTCTTCCTCCTCTCCTCCTCCTTCTTCTTCGCTAGCGCTCCCACACCTAGACCCAGACCCTTACCCGCCTTCCCCTTCCCCTTCGAAGAACTCATACTCATCTCCAACCCCACATCCTCATCACCTGAACTCTCCGTTCTCCTACGATGATGATGCAAGTTCGCGGAACTGCGATACCCACCCGCAGGAGTGACTGCCCCGCCGCGAAGTTCGCGCTCTTCAGCTGCGGCGAAGATGTGTTCGATCCAGCGGGAGCAGCGATGGATGTATTTCCATCCTTCGGGAAAGACACCTACGAATTGTAGGAAGCCGTGGGAGATGCCTGGGATGAGCACTACCTCGACGACGTCGCGGTCGTCGAATTCCTTGTGAAGACGGATGTCTGAGGCTTGGTCTGCGAGGTGCTTGGCTGCTTTGGCGCGGCGGATGCGGCCCGCGAAAATGACGGTGTCGTCGACGAGCGGATCACGCTCGCCGGTGAGGAAGTAGGTTTTGGGGAACTGGGTGAGGATGGAGTCGGGGGCGAGGATGGGTGAGAGGAGGTAGTCTTGGGAGAAGTCAGGGCGGTTGTGGGGCCCGATGTAGAGGATAATCATTGCTCGCATCATTTCTGGTGAGAGAATTCGATCGTTGAAGTAGGAGATCATACTTGACATTGCAAGTCGTGTCTTGAGTGGTTCGGGATGGTGGGATGGTGATTGCGGAGATACAGACTGTTTCCGAGCTACTGGGGGTGAGAGTAGACTGGGAGCTGCGGTGGAAAATTGAGGCGATGGTAATGTGATTGAAAGAGGAGCCGGGGTTGTTGCCAGAGGGGGTGAGGTAAGTTTTGGTGGGGTCTGGTCTTCATCTTCTGAGTGATGAGGAGTTCCAGCTGCCATTGTATATTGCATGCTCTTTTGACGAATAAATGTCCGATTCGTCTTCCTCATTCTTCTATCCTTAATCAAGGACATTTGCTCGTCCGACATCCAATTGCCGATATTCATATCTAGCCCAGGATATATCAGAACCAGGCCATCAGGAATTGGAAGTGGCTGCTGTCCCAGGAACTGGCGTGTATGGGTGGATCCAGCTTCGATGATCATGATCGTAAGGCCGGTAGCTAGGTTTCCTCCAGCACTGTCGCCTGTAATGACAATCTTTGGCGCAACATCCCCCGAAAGTCCTAAACATCTACCTCGACTAGCCATGATCGTACTGTAAACATCGAAGCATTCGTTCAGAGCATACGGGTACGGAAATTCTGGCGCTTTCTTGTAGTCCAGACTCAAAACAGGCAATCCAGTCTTCCCAGCCCATGCAAAAAGCTTGTCATCGTTTGTTCGCGGATCCATTGCAACAAATCCACCTCCAGGGATATCCAACACAACCTTGGTATGCTTCTTGAGTGCCGAAAGAGGTCCATCGAAATATAACCAACCATTTACAGGCTCCCTGTAGTCGGAATTCGGCGGTCTTGGTATTCTGATCTGTCGTGGAGGATATCTCATAAACCTCGGCCGCAACAGGTTTGTGAGGAAGCTCAGATACGGTGTTGTTCCCTTGTTCCAGCTAACTCGTAGATGATCTACTGTCAGCATCCCTCTGACTTTGCGAACCTTCTCATCTGCCTGCTCCGCCGCAATGAGATAGTATCCCGTAAACACAATACTAGCAAGGTCCCTCAACCACTTCCGCCGTATCCGCATGGCAGACCAGAATCCCGCATCCATCGCTGTTGTGACCCATGTTGCGCGGAAGTAGGATCGTGTGTAGAGGTTTGCGAGTGGTTCGGGGCATTCGAGGCCAAGCAGCTTCCCAAGGTTCCGCGCAATGTAGAGGTAGAGGAGGGTCAACACCAGGGTCTGCCATGGTGTGAGGATGGTAGAGAGTCGTCGCGAGATCTTTCGTAGAGTAGGCGGACCATGTTTGTGTCCTCTGCAGCACAATTAGTCCAGCTAGTTTCGGGATAATGGTGGACATACCGGAAGAGGTAGAATGACCAAAACGAAACAACGGCCAGCACTTGTATCTTTCTGAATTGCACAGAGGGCCGACCCAGAACATGATCTATATCTTTGAATTAGCAAGACGGTTGCACCCGTGGTCTGCGACTGTCTTACCTATCATCTTGACATAGGATATGTTTTGTACAGAAGGGAAAAGCCGAGCAGAGTGTCAAGAACAACAAAGAGATTCACATGTGAACCCAAGAAAGGAAACAAGCTTCACCAGTGGAGAACCATGCTAAAGCAAAACAACGAGTCTATACAATGTCTAGTACCGGTATCCAATGCACATGCAGATCGAGTAATGAAGAGGGTTCGAGTAAGAAACAGCTGGTGTCACGGCTCTTAGGTCATAGTCTCGTATGTTTTGGTACGACTCGTCGACAACGAAGAGCTTGTGGTGCGTATGACCCGAAATATGCAGCTACTTTGACCTCGGCCTACGTTCCTGCGGCGGATATCTCAGGCGCATCGAATGGGAAGCGCAGGAGAGCGGCTGACGGGGCGAATTGGATCATGGGGAAGATGGAGAGGATGAGGATTGGATTGGATGTGGCGGGCGCGTTGCTTGGGATGTTTGAAGTGAGGAATGAAAGCATGTGAAGACATGACTAAGCATTGGACCCTCATGTAGAAACGTGATATCAATTTATACTAGTATTTTCCACCCCAAGGAGTTCAGAATGTAGGTATGAGGAAGTCAAGGTGATAGATAGACTGAGTAAGAAGGGCGAAGAGCAGATCCAAGTATAAGGCGTGCAGAAGCCAGGTAAATGTACAATCGTCGCCTCGTCGATCATGAACTAGTAAGGAAGTGGCAAAACAAATACACTGAACATGTCTGGGATTCGAAAGTACTAGAGGTAGTTCAGTTGCATAGTGCCTTATATACTGCCAGAAAGCATATCATGGTATTGAAAAAGGTACCATTGAAGGTAAAGTGTAGTCAGGTGACCCTCTCAAGCTCATCAGCCTCGTCTCGCTCTTGACATCCAATCATGTAAGGTTAGCTCAGTCGGGAATTCTGGCTGTACCACTCAGCCTTGTCGCTCTGTCGCTGTCAACTGATCCCAGTCCACCAGCGAATATCTTCCTTCCTTTCTTCTGCTTCTCTCTTTGTCATTACAACTTTTCATCGTCCAACCAGCAGTTTCTATCATGTAATAGGGGCATCAATCCTTCTCATTACGCTTCTCGCAAAGTAGTATTTTCAAAAATGACTCGCTGACAGTTCGTCTCGTATTTCCGTATTTACTCCCTACATCTACTTTCCCGCTTTATCTTGGCGATTTTTATGTATCGGGATTTATCCAATGATCTTGGCTCTGCAGGCGGCCTTTTCCCTTTCTTGCTCACTCCTGCCTATCACTTGTTTGAGTGCTGCACTCCTCTGAATTGTTCACAGTCCGTCCATTCAATGATTACATCCCCATTCTCTCTGTAAGCGATGCATTCCCATGCCCTCACATCCCTTCCTATTACTCGTAAGTCCATTTCAGATATGATACACCCATCTCTAAGATCATCCCTCACCCACGATGATCGCTTCAAGGCATGAAGCTTCTCGTTCCTTTTCCCATCTGGATCTACCCTTTCTTTTATATTCTGATTTGACGGTTGTTTCAAGCGGCAGTCGGGAATACCGTCTGGAATGGCGTCTGGAATGAATTTACCGCTTGAAGCACGAGCCCGCTGCAGGGGAAGACTGGTCGGTGGGTTGAAACATGTTCGAGACTCGTCTTCATCCTCGTGCTCGTGCCGGTTCGACCCCTGAAATGTGCATTCAGGCCAGGGCGTGTCCAGTCAGGCTAGTCAGCGTTCCCGCCGCCACTGGACGTCTCCCGCCAGGGGCTGACGCGGGCAAGCAAGCCCCAAAGTCAAAATCTGACCCCGAGAAAAATCTTTCTTCAACCCAACAGAACAAATCCATCCCCAGTCACGATCAAGCTGCGAATTCCAGTTGTCCAGAACAGGCATACAGTTGATACTCGGCATTCTTTAATCACATCAAATCAATATCTCACTGCATTCAAGTCCTCAGCTCCAATTCGACGTGGAAGCCTCCCAGTGGCCCGAGCCGTTCCAAACTTCAGCCTCGTCTAGGGGGCCTGCATATTTTATCCACCCCCATGTATTTTTATCCTCATTGCGCCAGCATCCCAGAGGTCTCACTCAAAACGTACCAATCAAAATCTGAATCTCGGGATGACTCTCCATCAAACATGCAGGGCAGCCGAGAAGCTCGCCAGAAAAGAGCATTAGTTCATATCCAATATACCCATCAGACGTTTCTAAAACGGCCAAGACCCACCGTGAACCCGTAAGCTGATGGCTTGGAAACTGGGGGCGGAAAGGTTCCCCTGGATCAAGACCTCCTTGCCTTGCTAGGGTACGAGGTCTAGATTTTTTTCTTTCTCGTACTGTTCTCTCTTCTTATAACCAGAGCTTCTCCTTCTTCTCCGCATTTCTCTGTTTTCCTTCCTGTTAATCATTTCTCCACCTTCAGTACTCAGAGCAGCTCGTCGTTGGAAGTCTCCTTCGGTGTCAATCGAGCTTCACTTACTAGCCTGTTCTTTCGTTCTTCTCAATCTCTTCGTTTCTTTCACTTCATCATAATGTCCGACGATGGCCCAGCTCCCGGCGCCGGCGGTGGTGGAAATGCACAAGCACACGCACACGCAGATGCAATCCATCACTACGATGTACCACAAGTACCAGTAAATGCCTCGAGGAGATCAACATGGACGAAGGACATGACGGATGTACATGTCAGCGGCACACAAACACCCATGAGCGGCATGAACAGAATGAGTCGTCTTGAGCCGGGTCTCGAGGACTACTTCGTACGTTTTTGATCTCCAATTGAGGTGTCCCAAGCTAATTGAGGAAAAGGTCGGCCCTCGAAACATGGATGGACATTCTAAGCTTCCTTACTTCATGAGAATGCACGGAAGTGTGACACCTCGAATGCTGCTTCCATTAGCCATCGTTGGAGGCTGGGCAACATGTATAACCTGTATTTCTCAATTCGTATATCCCCGTAAGTATTCTTACCTGGACCTCCAAGGACTGCTCTCTGATTTTACCCACAGTCGCCGTAAACACCCTCCTCCTCACAGTCCTCGGTTTCGTAGTCGGTCTCGCCCTCTCATTCCGCAGCACAACCGCCTACGAGCGATACTCCGACGGCCGCAAGTCCTGGGCCACCCTCTCCGTACAAGCCCGCAACCTCGCCCGCAACATCTGGGTACACATTGACGAGCGACCCGACCACGCCAAAGAAGATCTCCTCTCCAAAGTAACCGCCATCAACATGATTCTTGCCTTTGCCGTCTCCCTCAAGCACAAGCTCCGCTTCGAACCCTACGCTCACTACCCCGACATCAACTCCTTGGTTTCCCATCTCGATACCTTCGCCCTTGCAGCACACAAAGAAGAGAATACAATCGAACATAAACACTCGCCTTGGAAAGCAGTCGGAATCTACCTCGGAATCCCCTTCGCGGAATCCAATCCCCGCAAAGTCCTCAAGCGGGCCGATCGTCCATTGGGAAACCTTCCCCTAGAGATCCTCACCTACATCGCCTCGTACATCGAAGAAGTATCTGTGAACGGCACGCTCAAGAATCCCGTCATCACTGGTCAGATCATGACCGCCATCGCCGCATTGACAGACACTCAATCCTCTGCTGAGCGCGTCCTCACCACGCCTTTGCCAGTTGGATACAACATCTTGATCTCGCAGATTGTGCTCCTCTACGTATACCTCCTCCCCTTCCAACTTTATGACGCTTTGAAATGGATCACCATCCCGGGAACCATCGCAGCAGCATACATCATCCTCGGTCTCGCGGCCATCGGAAACGAATTGGAGAATCCCTTCGGAAACGATGTCAATGATCTACCCCTAGACGACTACTGCCGCGAACTGGCATCCGAACTTGATACCCTGACGAGTGTACCAGCACCGAGATTCAGCGATGTCGTTAGAGGATGCGGTGGCACAACGGAGAACAAGGTGCTTTGGCCATTGAGCGAGGGAGGGTTTGACCAGTGGCATGAGAGGAGTTTGAGGGACATCAGGAGTGCGTTGAAGAGTAAGGTCATTGCGGGTGGAAAGATGGCGGCAAGTATGGACGGCAGTACGGTGACTGTCTGAGCCAGAACTGGTTGTATTAAATGACCGGTGAGATCCGAGTCAAGATGGAAGGTCTGTTTAGCCTGATATGGCTGATTTGACCTGGTTTTACCGACTCGGAGCTTCTCGTCTTGTTTGGTGCCTTTTGTTTGGACTTTGTGAATATGCTCCTGCTATGGGCTGGGCTTACTGTGCTTGCGTACGAGCGATGGAGTGGGGGATCTAAAATTGTGGATTATTTTGTTTTCCTTACTGTCTAGTTGGCACATCCTGGCTGACATGTTTCTGTTGCATTGGGTGGCGTTTATATTATTAATCGTCAATTCATCGTATCTACCATGAATATTTATTTTCTCCCACATCTTGGCTTGATGCTTACCGCTGTGTCTAAATCATCTTTTCTGCTGCCAAGCCAGATTTTGCTTGCGACATGAATCAACTCAGTCCTTTCTTGTTATGTTGTGTCACGAGTTATTGGAATTTTGGGTCACTCTTTGAGGCCAGGAATTTTAAAACGCTCGGTAAGTCATCGCAACCGAGAACAGATCAACCAGTCTAATGATACCAATCAGAAGAAATCCTTTCCGCTATACGCAGCATTGCAGCAATTATCCTACCATCCACAGAGCTAAATGTCTAAATAAAAACCCACACTCCACCCACTCACTCACCATCCCACGGCCTAACCACAACCTTAACCCCACTAACACCCTTCCTATTCAACTCCAACGCCTCATCCACGCTCCCCAAGCCCCCCTCAACAAGCCTCACTCTATTCGGCACAAATTTCCTCTTCGCAATCCAGCCCTCCTCCCCACCAAGCGCCCCCATCAACGGCTCACTTAAATACCTCAAATCCTTCTGACTCCCCAACCCAAGCACCTGCCTAATCTCCACCTTCCCATTCGCATTCTCCTTGCCCTCCTTCAAACCTAGCTTCACAGCCTCCGGATCCGGATGATCAGGATGCACCGTATGCAGCGTAACGAGACATGAGTCCGCACTCCTCTTCTCCACCGCTTGAAGAATCTCAACCCCAAGCCTCTGCGTACTCGGCGCAGAAATAGCATCAAACACAAACGCCACCTCCATCTCTCCAACCGCCTCCACAAACTCCCTCGCCCCAGAAACCTTCCTATCCAACACGATATCTGCGCCTAGCGCTTTCACCATCTCGATATTCTCCACGCCAGAATTCGTCACGATCTTCTCGAACCCTGACAATTTCGCAAGTTGAACAGCATACTGGCCTACTGAACTCGCGCCTCCGAGAATTACCATCGATTTCCCCTTCCCGACTTTTTCACCGCCGGTAGACCAGGGTGGTGTCATGCCGTAGCCGATCGTGTGGTAGAATGCTATTGCGACGGCCATGGTGGCGAGGGAGATTCCGGCGGCTTGCTCAAATGACGTGGAGGTTGGGATGGGTGCTATGAGAGAGGAGGGCATCACGCAGTATTGTTGGAATGTACTGGATTGAGGGGTCCCGAGAATGCCTTGGAAGAAGACGCGGTCGCCGATGGAGTAGTTGTGGACAGAACTTCCTAAGGACGCGACTGTGCCGGAGGCGTCGGAGCCGAGGATCGCGGGCTATAGCAGAGAGATAGTCAGTATTTAGTCTCTCACTCGGTCGTGATGTCTATCTAATGATTTTGCTTTGGCTGTGGGGTTTGATTATGGTGGCGTTGAAAGGAAACGGTCGATAGAGTGGGAAAGGGAGAGAGGACGTACATAACCAGGTAGGAAAAGATCATAATCTCGCATTTTCCAATCCACGGGATTTATGGCTGTGGCTTCGATTTTGATGCCGACTTCATCTGGCTTAAGTTCGGGGAGGGAACGTGTCTCGATCGTGTGGCGGGATTTGGGAGAGAGGAGGACGGCGGCTTTGTAGGAGGTGGGGGAAGACATTTTGGGAATGAGAGGGGGTTACAGTAGGAGGTGGTGATGCTGGTGACCGTGTATACCGATATTCAGGTAGGTTTCGTGTTGATGTGAAGGGGCGTGAAGGGGCGTGAAGCGGTGGTAGTTGTTGAATTTAGGTCGAGAAGGAGCTTGAGATGTGTTTGTGTTGGTTGTTGTTCAGATTCGAAAGATCAACGCATCGACGTATATATATTTGGTGAAGTGTTCCCAAGAAATCGGAACCACGGGACTAAGCAAAACTAGCTTACCAATTGTCCTACCGTTCAATATCTTCGTACTTGGCTGGCAAGTATATCGGATTTAGACATCTCCATCTCGACATCGCCGCGGCGATGTCTCAGCCATAAGCGGTAGCGGAGAAGCGTCATGACGTGGAAATCTTGGACCACGGCAACTATTGCTTCTCAACGCCGATACAAAGCAACGCCGATACAAAGTCGGCCTTGACAACAATCGCAATAAGCTCAAGGAATCACATTGATAATGCACTACTCTGCACGTCGTACAAGCGCTTCATTCATGTTGTTTTCGGGATGGTGTACTAGGGAATTAGTTGCGATCTTACAAATCAAGCTGTGCGACATTTGTGGTGGGGTGGGGATCAGCATGCATGCATGCTCGCCTGCTTGTTGTGGTGGGGATGTGGATGTGGTGACGAGCCGATGGAAGCGATGTAAGCGAGGAGTGTCAGGGGGGGCTTGAATGTACACAAACGTCATGGGAGAGGTATGTGCCGCAAGTGCTGGCTGGTTCGGTTAAATTGATATTGGAGAGAAGCATGAGGCTTTTTATCGATAGTGTGAGTACGACTTGATAGTGAGCGAAGCGGAGATATCCACGGTTGAAAGGCCGTGGGTAGACCTATTGGAAGCCAGGAGGAACGATTGCCGGGACGGAGTGCGTCGTAAGTTGTTGAGTATCGTGCTTCGACGCATGAGTATGTTAACCTTTTGATTACCTTCATCTCAAAACCAGGGACTTACAGTTCGATTTACTGAAGCATTGTCCCATGCGAGAGAAGACTTTGAGGGTGTCGACGGCATGTTCAAAATCATGGCTCGCATTGGTCGCCTCAAGGTGCAGTGTGCAATGCCTTATCATTTGGCAAAAAGTAAGTCAATGAGGATCGGTTGGTATTTTTTGTATGATTAAAGCAAGAAAAGAATTCAGATCAACACGCAACCACCCTTGGCACGATAAATGAGCGCCTTTATGTGAAGTTCTGGTACGGAAGTATTCAATTATGTCGGGCTTTAGAATTCGCATACATATGGCTTTAGAAGTACATCTATGTCACCGCTAGGCCTCGAAGACTCCAATCTAATGTCAATTCAACAAGAACAATTACTTCATTCATACTCCCGACAACCATGGCACAATCCATTTCCAAGACTGTGAAAACATTGAGGCTCACCAGCGTTAGCTCTACCCTTCATTTCGACTTACACGGCGCTCATACTGACAAATTCGAAATAGTTCAAGGGAACTACCATCTTCAAAAACGATATTCCGGTCCCCATCTCAGGACCAGGAGAAATCCTCGTCCGTCTCGTCGCATCAAGCTTCTGCCACACCGACTACATGGTCTACGAAGGCTCCTTCAACACCAAACTTCCTTTCATCGGATCCCACGAGCCCACAGGAAACATCTCTGCACTTGGCCCAGACGTGAAAGGAGACTGGAAGGTTGGTGACAAGGTCGGTGTATACCTCTTCAAGAACGCGTGCGGAGATTGTGCTGGATGTAAATGGCACGTTGCGACTTTTGGTGGGAAGACAAGCGCTCGATACTGTTTCAATCAGACTATGCATGGCATCCTTGGTGCTGATGGGGGATTTGCGGAGTACATGGTCACTTCTGACGATGCTATCTTGCATATCCCTGAAGAGGTTCCCTTTGATCGTAAGTCCGTCCCAATATCGAATGTACCAATCTGCTAATACTCGGACTCAAAGAGTCTGCACCCTTGATGTGTGCTGGTGCAACAGTGTTCCATGGCCTGCTGGAAGCCAACCTCTCCCCAGGCCATTCTGTCGCCATCGTGGGCATAGGTGCCCTCGGTTTCCTTGGAGTTCAGTTCGCCAAAGCAATGGGCTGCCGCGTCGTCGCCATCTCTTCTCGTGATCTCACGAATCCGTTGTCCCGAAAGCCCTCTAGCCAGACCTCATTGTCTCGTCCAAAGATCCTTCCTCGCCACAGAAGATCCTCGATTTCACAGACGGCATTGGTCTCGATGCTGCTATCGTCTGCACAGACAACATCCCAGATAATGACTAGATCTTGCACAGACTCCGACTCAGAGGTACTTCCGTGGTTTTAGGGCTCTCTGTTGACGGGTTCAAGTTTGATGCAATAAATATCTCATTCCACGAGATTGTGGTGAAGGGTTCGCTTCATGCTAGCGTGGAGGCTATGGAGAAGATGTTTTTGATGGTGAAGGAGCATGGGATTAGGAGCCAGATTACGACTGTCAAGATGGAGGAGGCGGAGAATCTGCCGGAGAGGGCGGAGAAGCGTCGTTATAAGGGGAATATGATTGTTATGATTTAGGATAGTGGCATAGAGACGGTTCTAGGCAACACATCAGGTCAAAGTCGATTGCGAATTGTATCTTTTACAGGCTCCGCTTATTTATCGTTCTCGAGCCCCCCACTGTCTTCCTGATAGATTGAAAGCTTGATTTGTCATTCTAACTTCATCATGAACATAAATAACCATGATTTCCGCAAGGATTCTGAAGATCCACTAAGGTCTAGCCCGCTGTGAAGAAACGCAGCTATTCCGGACTCTGCCAAGGTTTCCACAGAAAGCTGACAGGAGACAGTGGAGTCGGCATAAGCACCCAGTATCTGTACAACCTTCGTAAGCAGACAGCCTATCACCGAGGATAGTTGAATTATTTCCCGCAACAATGATTCAGAGCCACAAATATAACCCGACTTTGGAAGCCGAACAGCCGGAATCGGAAGACTTCCAGTATATATGCATGCCGTGGTGCTGATACTGGAAAAGCTCACTCAGTACAGCAACATCAACATCCAAAACCCCTGACCACCACAATACAATCTCTTCATCTGCCAACAATTAAGCTCAATACCAAACCCCTAAATTAATTCCTGAAAACCGCCACCATGCCTTCTCAAGTGGTCATGCAATTCATCTACCCCAAATCTGCCGCCTCATCCTTCAACCTCGAATACTACCTCAGCCACCACTGGCCACTTGTCGAGAAAGTCTGGGGACCTCAAGGACTAGTCAGCTGGTCAGTCACTACGGGCGACAAGGTTTCGGATTATCATGTCCAAGCGGTGATTTTCTGGGAGAGTTTGGAGGCGGTTGAGAAGTTGACGGGTGTGGAGGAGATTATGGGTGATGTTCCGAAGTTTACGGATGTCATGCCGACGAAGTGGGTCGGGACGGTTGTTGGACGGAGCGTTGCGAAGTAGTAGATCAGAGTTATTCGGCAAGAATTTGAGTAGGAAGTTCGAAAATGGGATGGCATTATGGAGACGTTTGGGCTGGTAAGACTCGGAAAGTTTTCGACTGACGTTACCGAGACCGAATATCGGGAAGCAGAAAGCTTTGAATGCAGTAATTATATGCTATTGAACTGGATTAAGTGGACTATTTTACATACTAGGCGAGAAGCATCACAGTCGCATGTCAATCCAGAAAACCAATATCTAGCCCTGTTTCCTGTGTCAATTGCGACTCCTCCTGTGATACTGTGGTATAAGATCCTTGATTGTAAGACGCTCAAGACGACGATCTTCGGAGCTCAAAAGAGACTCCAAAGGCTTTGTCGCTGAGTTAAGCGAGGGTTTAGTCCGCAGCAAACAACGAAAAATCTTCTTCTACCTCTGCTCCAAGGATAGTCTGGAAATTATGTGTTAGGAATTCAAGCCCACTATGCAATATGACTGTGTTCTCTCTTGGCCCGACACACGAATTGAGGCGTTATTTGTTCTGGTTGATTGGCTCTTGGGAGCAGGGATGCATCATCCCTGCTCTGGCATATACTGCCCTTTGAATTGTAATTGAAAGAGCTTAGTTTATTGGAATGAGTCCAAATAACTGAAACAGTATCTTTCAAGTTTACATACACATATTTATTTCGTTGGAGTATAGAAGTATTTCAAAACAGTATAATTATGTAGTTTTTGCACTTCGAGCTAATCAGAAGGATTATGACCTCGTGACTGTCGGATCCGGATTCCAGCACCATGGTCGCCGTATGAGCACCCTTCTGCATCAGCGTTATCAGTACGCCGAACATTGAAAATTCTGATAAAGGAGTAGAAAGGTCTTCAGGCTTAGTCGGCAAAGTGTATCTCACCCCTTCGGCTGGCAACTTAACTGCAAGAAAGAGCAGGCGGCTACGTAGGGAGCTCGAACCCCGCACTTGCACGCTTACGCAAAACTGGAACCACGAAGTCTAACTGCAGATCATCATGTCTGTTGAAGACCTATACAAAGATCTGGCTATAAGCAAAGAGGAAGGCGTACTCAACAGCGCTCCTCTCACCGCTTTTAGCTTTCCCAAGCTTCCGGACGCTCTCACTGAACCGCATGACCAAGAGAACTGGAAGATACTGGGTGAAGTTCTCGACGAATGTAGCGGACGTATCGCTATTCTGGATAGCATTGTCAACGAACTGGTTTCTGCTAGTGAGATATTCCGCTACATTGGAGATTCTGTCAGGTGGATGAAGACTGAGCTGGAGCGAATGTGCGAGATGCCACCCTTGGCTGCGGAAGAAGATGAGAGTTCAACGGAGTCGGGAAATCTTTCTGATCAGGAACTCACGCCGGAAACCGATGCAAAGCGCGATACACCTGACGGCAGTGCTTCTAGTTCGGACGCCAGCTCTTCTGATTTAGGAGCATTGGGAGTAGAACACTTGTTTCGTCCCTCGGACATGTATGATTGGTCGGAGATTGAGGAAGACGTCCATATGCTTCAGGAAATCATTACCATGAATCCTTTAATGGCCATATATGAGCTCCTTGATTTCGAAATTATCTCGGAGCTCGACCTGGATAGACTGTTCGCTCAGCCCATGTTTGCAGATTGGGATGGAGAAGTGGTGGAAACTTTACTCGAAGCGCTGGGATATCTATCTCAGCTGTTCTTGAAAGGGTATGACCCCAAATCTGCGAGTCCATTGGTGACTGGCAAAGGAAACGGAGGAACAGGAGAGGGTGCGACGAGCAGCGACTCGACTCACCTGTATCCTGGCCCGAAGATGACCGATGCACATGAGATACGGATTTTTGAACTTCTTCCAGGCTCAGATGATGAGCCGATCCGAGGTTCGCTGACCATTGAGCATCTTTGGGACGATCCACGGTACGAAGCGTTGTCATATGTATGGGGAACCTCAGCCACGATGAAGTCAATTCAGTTGAACGAGACAGAGTTTGGAATCACACCCAATCTCGAGACAGCTCTACTTCATTTAAGGTATCAGAAAGAACCAAGAAGATTATGGATCGATGCCTTGTGTATCAACCAAAACGACCCGCTTGAAAAAGAGGGTCAGGTCAAATTAATGAGTGAGATCTACCCCGCGGCGGAAAATGTGTTGTGCTGGCTTGGCCCCGAAGCAGACGACAGCGATTTCGTTTTTGAAAAACTTCAAGAGATGGCTAAATCAAGGAAGGTTTCGTCAAGCAGGTCGGAGCCTGACGATGGAGACCACATAGATGCAGCTCAAAAATCGGATAATGAACACCGGTCTGAGATAGGAAGATTTTCAGTCGCTTTGTTCAGGCTTCTCTCCAGACCGTGGTGGTCTCGTCTCTGGACATGTCAAGAATTCGCTCTCACTCTTCGTGATCCAAAGATTATCTGCGGAAAAGAGTCGATGACTTGTATGTCACACCGCCCCGTTTACCCCTATACGAATCTGTCGAAAAAACATCTGATTGTTGCTTAGGGTCTCTGTTCCGCCTCGCAGCGAGGGAAGAAGCGATGGAGATGGCTGGCCCAATGACTTTGATGGGCAAGACTGATATATCCGAGTTTGATCAGACCACTTTTTGGGAGACACACGAAATACTTTATGGGCTCGAAGCAGCCTGCCATTTCCGTACTGAAAGTGGGTTCGTTGGATTACAAAGGACTGCGCATATCCATCCCCTCTTTGCCATGGCTGTTTTCACTCGACGATATAGATCCCTTGACAGTCGAGATAAGCTCTTTGGCATTTTGAGTTTTCTGCTGGAACCGCATCGAGCATTACTTCCCCCGAATTACTCTCAAACAGCGGCAACTATCTACACAAAATTCAGCGCGGCTGTAGTAGCAGTCTCGGGAGGTCGTATCTATAGCGATCTATCGGTGGGTAGTCGATCCGGCGAGAAGATGCCCTCGTGGGCATTAGATCTCTCTTCTCAGACTGCGGATGGAGACTCCAACCCAGCCGTTATGCTCATGCCTGCCAACCGGGAGCGCTTCAGCGCCTCCAAAGGACGCAAAACTCAGTGTGTTCCACTCGGGCCGAGATTGATTATTCAAGGCGTGGCTGTTGATCATGTAGAATCAACGTTTAACGTCAATGACGGAGACGTTGTCAACCCAGCCTCAATGTACTCTAACCTTGTGAGCTTCCGAACTCTGGCTAGACAAAGAAGTACCCTCGATGTACCTTCAAATGATCCGGCTTCTAAATTCAAGCATCTCCGAGCAGCGGACTCTATCTGCGACGTTATGACCTGCGGATTCTGTAACGACAAAGGTCTTTCCAGAGCCTTCGACAAATGGGTTCCTACTAGCGACCATGCCGGAGCTCCAACCAATGTTTCAAACTCGGCTTCATCGACATCATCCACGGACACCGAGTTGTGCGAAGACGGTATATCATTAATGCTCCATTCGATCGTTGGACGAAAACTGCTCATCACACGTTCTGGCTTTTTCGGCATTGGTGTAAGTGATATTCGCGCCGGAGACTTGGTGGTTGTGCTGTTTGGTTTCGATGTTCCGATGGTGTTGAGAGACCAAGGCGACCACTTCTCAATGATTGGAGCTGCTCGCGTGGGAGGGATCATGGAGGGTAAGCTTATGGAGTTTGTGGATGATGAAACTTTGCGACAGAGGACTTTCCTTATCAAGTGAAGTCGAGATACTGCTCCGAAAAATGCCGAGCGGCATCATCAGAGATGAAGTCTGAGGGAGAAGAAATCGGATCTAAAACACTGAACAAGATGCGTCTCTTGGAGAGTATTGGGCAGTAGTGAAATCTGACGCGAAAATTTGTGGACATCTCACTGCACTCATTTTTGAGTATTTTTTTGTTTACTGCTTTATCCTAGTTAGTCGTGCCCAAAGTCACATGCGACTTCGTGAAGATGCAAGCAGAGGTGAATATCTCTAGATCGAAACATTTTCCTCGCTTGTCGACGCGCTAGTACCGAGGTACTGCCTATTCCTCACATGCTCTCCCACTTTCCAATACAATCTCGCTGCTCAAACAGAACGCGCTTCGATCATACCTAGGGTGCTCACTCGCCACGGAATCATTGCACGACATGCTCCTCCATTTCGACCTTCCCTGGGTCAGTCGACTGACAGACACAATCACAGCCTGGCTCCTCGCGCCAATGATCTTCCTCCGAGAACTCATCCTAGAAGATGTCCCCCGAGGGATTCTCAACGTCGTCAAGGTCTACCTTCGATGCGCCAGTATCATCTTCTCCACGACCATGCACTACTCTCTTGTTCTTCTGACAAGCTTCCTCCAATATATGGCCTTCACATTCACCTGGATCTACATGGGTTTCCGCCTCTGCCTCGGCGCCTACGCGATCTACATTCTCGGTCGATCTCTCCAAACGATCGGCGAGGTCGCTATCAAGAATCCGATCTACGTAATTATTGCAGCTATGGGAGTCACGCACTCGCCAAGATTATTTCGATTTTTGGCTCCGCTGTACGAGCTGGTGAAGCTGGCTGATCGGGATATTCGGGTGGCGATCTTCAATCTGAATATAATGGTGGCGAAGAAGAAGAAGAAGGATAAGAAGGGAAGACATTGTGTGATTCATCGCAGGGTCAAGATGACTGATCAGGGAACACAGACAGTGGAAGCTTGGGACAGGATCAAGGAGAAGGTCAAGATCCGAGAGATGAACCGCTTGGATGGTCATCCATATCTCTCGGACGAGGACTGGGAATCGGACTCGGAACATGGAAATAGGATGCCTCACCGAAGGGAGATGGAGATGATCTATGTAGAAGAATGATTATGTTAGTCTGGGATAGGAGAGGTTGCTTGGAACGGAAATGCTGTCGGATCGCGTCGCCTTTGGGGTATGGATGCTGGCTACCATGACAGCCTTTAGCGTTGTGGGTTGAACAAGAACAAAGGGTCAGATGGATAATGTCTGCTGATAAAATGCTCTCACATCCAGAAGCTTCATAACAAGTGTTTAATCCAGTGACTTTGAATGAACAGGCGTGGCACAATAGAAGTGTCCGATGTTGTCCATTGTTTTCCTCTCGCTTAGCTTGCCTACAACAAACTTGAAATCCGCCGCCGCTTGAACAACACGTCCAACATCGCGCCATACATCATCAGAATCGACCTAATCCAATTGTCAAAATCGGCTATACGTATCGTTTTCCAGTCGCACAACATGGACCTCTCTACCTCAAGCAATTCAATCGAGCTGCAGATACCTTCACCTCTCACGAGCATTCATAATGCAATCATCTATATCCTCTCGCTCGCCTTTCTTCTCTGCTACGAAAACCCAAAGACATCCTTCGCCATCGGCATGATGCTTGCATACATGGTCCTCTCCACGATCCTCGACTCCATTATCTGCGTATTCTTCACTACGACGGTCCACCGTCTTCCGCTCGTCATCGCGCTGGCCAGCCACCTGGAACTTACATCGATTGATCACTGAGTACGATAAGAGTGTGCTGAAGGAGGTCATTGCTGCTGCGGAGCTGGCAGCTATTGAACAGGCCAAGCTTCTGGGATTTGGAGAGGAAAGTGGGAATGAGGACGAAGATAATATCAAGTGTACGGATACTGGAGTTGCTAGCGAAACTAGAGAACGTACCAAGACTGGGGGATTGGACACAAATGTCTGGCAGGGCGGCCAAAGGTTGAAGAGAAGAGGTTGGACACCGGGCAGCGTCTAGATTGATGGTCAACTTGAGGTTGCGCAGGGAAGCACGTGAGGATCTGGCAATGCCAAAGTTGGGGGATTACCACAAGGGATAGGCAGAGTCCCTATTCATGGACGTACGCATACATTTGTACAGTACTTTGCAAGATACAAAAGCGCTGCACACCCCGAGGATCATTTGCTAACCCATCACGTGAGGTATTTTCGAGAGTCGGCTTATATAATCAATCTCAGGGGCTCAGCGGGCTGCGCCGCAACAAATTTCAACATTCCTGTGCAGGCAACGACTCGACTTCCAAGACATCAAACGAACACATTTCAGTTTACTTTATATTTCCCTTCTTCTTGACCAAAAGCCTTCCAGGATGTCGAGTTCATTGGATACATACGTTCCGCCTGAGCCCTCGCCGCCCCAGCCAGGCCACCCCGCCCTATCAACACAATTGCTTCTGCAGGGCCTCCGCTACGATGTCTTTCGTCTCCTAGGACCCTTCATAACCCATCTTTTCTTCCGCTTTATGCTTTTCGTGATGCTCTACGTCTTTTCCGTCCCACACCTTCTCACAGATACCGACTGCATTCGGCTCGTCAAACTCATTCCGGTCTACTGGGGTCTGAACATCCTGGTCCGCCAGGCGATGCGATTGGTTGTTCTCATTAGTTACAGCTCACGTGTTATTGGTATTACGTTGTTGCTTGGGTTGGTAATTGGAGGTTTGGGATCTGGTTGGAATTTTATCCTCAGGAAGAGGTTGCACTTGAGATATACTTGGCCTCAGTGGATTGCTATGTTTGGAATGGCTTGGTTGCTTGTTGGTGTTGAGCTTGGTGGTGGAGGGTAAGTTACCGCTCCTTATCCCGAAGTCTCAGTCCGTGGTATCGAAACTTACATGACCTTTGCTAGTGGGGGTGGAGGTGATCCTGGCTTTGGTTACATGATGATGGGAGCTATTTTAAGGCCGTATGCAGGCTGAGAACTTGGAAGTTCATTATGGCGGAAACATGGCCGCCTCGACTTCGGCGTTGGCTTGTATAGGGTCGACTTGTACGGGAAGGTGAATCACTAGAATCAAATCGTTGAGGGCATGCTTCGATGCGTTACTTCACGAACATAAGAATTTATTTTGTCGTCGACCAGGTGAATGCATCAGATTGAAGAGCCATGGCTCCTCCGAAGTTATTCGCGAAAATTTGTGCTAATGAAGGGCACTTGCAAATGAGTCTTAAAGGGGTCAGAATGAAAGAACTTTAGACTTCGAGGTACCTTTATACTCAAAGCATAGACACAACGTCGAATCTCCCGGAGTCCCATCATCGTCCTCGGAAAAGAATTTCATTATGCCACTCGCCACGCAATTTCCGCGCGCCGAGTCCTTCCTCAGTCCACGGTCGAAAACATCGAGGAGCTGCTGCTTGACAACATACTGAGGAACTCTTCTGCTATTGCACTGTTATCGACCATGATGATCCAATTCGGCATCGCAAGGAATTATTTCAAGGAGCTCAAGGAGTCTATGGATATTCTCTGTCACATATGGGGCTGAATATCTTACCTATCTTTCGTGGTGAAGGTTCTCACCGTTCCGACCTCAGATCCGCCGTGGATTATTCCGCTTTTTTGGCTTCTCGAATTATTGTGCTTGTTTTCCCTCGAGTATACGCTAATCTGGAGACGTGGCAGCCTCCATTCAGACAGTGGCGGACATTGCTGGTGCACTTGGCTGTCGTCCCTTATGAGATACTTCAGGTCTACTTGCATCGGTGTCGTGTCTTCGACACATGTGGTGTCTAAACTCCAATGTTCTTGTTCCCTACCTTGCAGCCATATCAGGCATCAATGGATTTGCGTATTGGCTTTGGATACCTACATTGGCCCGCCTATGATGGTGAAGATAGGTCCGGTGTGCTGCCAATGAAGGGCAATGATGCATTCATGTATGAGGGAAGTAACAATACTCAGGAGAACAATATCCACCTGAAGAAAACATGCAGTATATCTATACTTGACATCGAGTCGGTCTAATTATAGTGTGCATAATTTAATGAAGGTCCATAGTTGCCGAGCATTTTCAACGACCCTGCCTTGTCTAACTTTCTTGGTTATGTTTTCTGTTGTTTTGAAACCATCAGACTAACATACGCGTCGGTCGTTCAAGGCGTTCCACCACAAAGACGCCTCCAAACTTCTCTCAAATGAAACCTCGTCAACTCCCCACTCACTCAACAACGCACTCACAACAACCCAACACAAAGCCTTCCTACAACCAACGCGCACTGACGCCATGTCTGCCCTCCGTGTTCAATTGGAGTATGTTGTTGTGGCTCTCTGGTACCTCTTCGATCTCCTCGTGGAGACCTGGAACAATGTCGTTGATCTCCTCACGCTCTACCTGGTCCTCTTCTTCCTCGACCTTGATGACCTGGAGGGTATCAGTAATTTGCGACTCTGGCAAATTCATACAGCGGTTGCAGATTGCTTGGACTATCGATAATCTGGATGGTACACGGCGTGCACAGGTGTCTCGTGCCAGGAGCAAGTGTGAATGATGCTATAAACATCGGTTTTTGGTCTCGTAATGCTGCTGAATATGCTGATGAAGCTACTCTTAGCTGAGCCTGGACTCCACGAAGAAGAAGTTGACCTGCCGGAAAGCACAGAACAACCAGAACTGCCAGAACGACTCCCAGAGCCGCCGATGCTTGCAGAGCTGCTGTTAGGATAGTCAGAGTATTTCAAGATGTTCAGCTTTCCATTGCCATGACAGGGACTGTACTTGCACTTCTGGAAGCCATTCGCAGTGTACACTGACCGATCTACTAAAAATGATAGTCAATGCTCTAGCGAGAAAGACAGTAACAACCGATACATGTTCAGTGAATGTACGAGCTCTAAGCTTACACCACTTCTCGCGCGTTGAAAACTTCACCCTGCTCGAGCGGCGTCTTTTCAAACAATCATTCAATTTCTTGAAACACTACCCCCACACAGCATTTTCAGACATTCGAACCTCCTACCTCTACAACAAACTCTCTTGATACCTGAACAACAGACAACAGCATTCCTTGAAAGTCATCAACATGGATATGCTCGAAGTTCTTCCAGCCGTCATCGCTTTCCTCCTCGGTATCGTCACCTGCATCCTCTACCACCTGTACGGACGACACTTCCGCGATCAAGTCAGCAACCAACAGTCATTCAAGTCTTCACATACTAGCATTCCTGTCACTACACCTGATTGTGTTCCTGACAACATTGGTTCCAGCAAGCTCAAGTCCGTCACCAAGCCCACCTCCACAAAGACCGCCACTACAAACACTACCGCTCGATCTGCTACCCAGTCGGAGGACTCGCTTTCGTTCAAGGATACTGTTGAAATGCTTGGAAAATGGGCTGAGGAGATTGAAAATGATGGCGAGTTCAAGATCTCACTGGATATGGAGAAGAAGAGAAAGTTTCTGGGTGGCTTGTTTGCTGAGCGGGTTGTTGTTGAAGGTTTCAGAGCACAGCAGAAGAAGGTTCGGTTCTTGTGAATGGCTTGGAACAGGACTGATTATAACAAAATCGGACGGAACTGTACTTTTCAAAGGTGTCTGTTTCAGTGCCTATCGATTGGACGGATGCAGCTGCTGCAGGATAATCATGTTCTGACTTTGCTAGTCTTTGCTCGGAACGCGTCGTTTGTTTGCATCTTACTCAGAGCAGCAGATGGTAAAGCAAAAGACCCAAACCACAAAATCGCAACCCAATGGACGATTTCACCCATCCACAAAGTAGAACAGGCCCCTTAAAAAGTGAAATGAAAGACGACGTCAGTAAATAAACGTGGTTTGCCCTGTGCACCTTTCTGCCTAGTCCCAATTAAGACAGCTAAGCGGGCGATGCGCTAGTCAGACAAAAACAATGACCGCACATTCGTACACCCCTCTCTCGGCTGCTTCTCTCACGCCTGCTATATCATACCAGATTCGCCCTTGCAGAGATGGCTTTCAAGCTCCCGAACATGTCAGATCGACGATGGCAATATGCGCTCCTCCTCCTCTTTAGCCCTCTCATGGCCGTCAGTCTTGCTGGCAGCCATCTTAGAAACACCTTCGGTAACATCGACCCAGCTGATGACACTTTCAAGAACCCTGTTACCATGGGCTATCCCAGCAAGGATGAACATGATGCTCCAGTGTTCAAGGTTTCTTCCCAAGAACACTTCTCCTTTGCCGAAATCACGGAGCCTCGTACTGCTTCCTGCCCCAGTTACCCCCCTGGAGACGACCTCTCATCGGCAAGCGAGATTTCAATCCAGGTATAGCTTCATTCTCCTTTTCTACAAATCCCACTCTCCTTCCACTGTACTTCATGGTGCCTCGGCTGACACAGGAATGCAGACTTCCCCTTCTACGACCATGAAGTTGCCAAAATCACTGATGCCACTTTCAACAAACTCAAGCGCTTCGATGACTGTATACACCAGCACATCGGTTACCAAGGACCTAGCCGCCACAAGCTTCGTCTCGCCAATCAGCAATGCCTTGCGGACACTTTCGCCGAATTGGAGTGATTGCTGGTTGCCAGAGGTGTTGAGGAAATTGGATATGGTGGAATCGACTCTGATGGAGACATCTGGGAGGAAGCTGGTGCTCATTATGTTCGGGCTAGACGTGGCCGTGGTGGTGGTTGGTTTCTCGTGCGCAAGGAGGGGCAACAAGGCGAGAAGGATGAAGAGTACCCATCTCGTCATCAAGCTTCTGCTCTACGTCCAACTTCAGCGGTCTGATTAAGGATTGACTATAGGTACTAGAGACGAAGAATTTCGCTACTGGAGATGAGTGAAGCCGATATGAGAGAATCTGGTATTTGTTCTGTGGTGTATATGTCCTTTTCTGTTGTTTCGTGTTGGAGCCTTGATGGGTGCCAGTATCCTAGGGCTGGCCTGAGCGCAGACGAGTGCCCAATCCCTCAAGCGAGGCCAACGCTCTCTATTCGATCTTATTTTGATTCCCTCGTCAGCATCAACGTCTCCAACCTTTTCGTTACCAACCAACCGTTGCCCACCAACACATAAGACTCACCAAATCTCTGTCCAACCATCAACCAAAAGCCACTCACACAAGACCAACACCACACCCAACTCGTCAAAATGGCTATCATCCGGAAGATCGGAACACTTCTCCTCGTCCTCCCCCTCACCTCTCTCTCTCTGTCTCGTCCAACCAGGACAGGCCAAAGAAACAACAATCACAGTAGCAGCAGGCTACTACCACAAAGCCACCTCAATATCTGCCGACCACACCACCACCACCATCACCACGCCCATCCTCACCACCTCTCACGGCCCAACACCAGTCGTCACTTTCATCCCAGCTCCTGCCTGTCCCGTCGTCCCAATGGGCAACCAGTTCCGAGACTGGGTCGCACGAAAGCTAAGGAAGAAATGAGGATATTGGAGGATTGTGTTGCACAGAGGACGAAGAAGCGCAGAGTGAATGGAGGATCTGCTGCTTTGGAACTGGTATGGGGACGATAGCGGGGTGGTGTGGAATTTGGGGTGGAATTTCGGGGTCTTGGTGGATCAATGTCATACGTGATCGGTAGACTCGATCTTCGTGCAACGTGGCTCAACACTATGACTCGATACCATGCTGAAAGTTGTCAATCTGCTGCCCCAGCTGGGAAGCTCGTCTGAGGCAGTGGTATATATGCTTTCCATAATTCCCAGATCATTCCTTCTAGCTCTTCTTCGGATTCTTGCGTGCACTTCGAATTTCTTTCTTCGATCTTGATCTCTTTACCATGAAGCATGCTCATCTGCTCGCCTTCATTCTCACCTTAGCCCCTATTTCTGCAAAAGTGCATTGCCCCAATGTAGTTGAGCAATTGCAAGCTTGCTGTCCCGTGGGCTTGATTGGTGTTCTCAGCAATTCTCAAGCTGGCTGGCTCTGTACGTAGTTTCCCCCAGTATTACCGGGAGTTAACGTGGTAAAATGAGCTGACTCTGTGGCTCTCGGCAGGTAACCTGATAGGCGGCGCTCCATGTTTAGGAAAGTACCTGAGCTGTTGCACCGTATGTCGCCCGAGGATGAGATTGTTTAGCGTTGAAGAAGTTTCCCTGAAGCTGACGCTGAGTATTGTAGGGGACGAGACCTGCTGACTGTGTGGGACTGGCTGGTGTCACAATGACGGATGGTCCGACGCCAGCAGCGGCTTTATGAAGAAGATGAGAATTCGGGCGGACAAAAAAGGGTTGAGGACATCTGATACAGGCGCTGGAAAACGCTAGGTGGCTTGGACAACACCCCGATCATGGACCAGCTTCACTATGACAAGTCAGATCTTTTGCTCTCTGCTTTGGAAGACTGACCACAGTCTGGCGGGGTGGCAATTTGTATTCTGCTGACAAAGATAATCGCCTTTGTTGAGCTTTGAGGAGTTTAAGGAGCGAGTAAATTATCATTTCAGCTGACTTTCAAGCATCAAGTCAGCCAAGACCTGCTTTGCACCTTCTTTTCCACTTCTCAGCGCTCCTTCCATATATCCCCTCCAGTCAGTGGCAAACTCCGTACCAACAAAGTACAGACCACCACCTTTCTCACTGGCATTTTCAACACCAAGTTGCAAGCCGGGTGGTCGAGTAGCAAATGGGCAGCCCCATCCAGCCCATGGATCTTCAGTCCATCCAGAAGTGATGGAGTCAACGAACTCATCCTTCACAACCTCGAATCCTACGCCGAATAAAGACCCTAGTTGTTTGAGCACCACTTCGATTCTGTCATCTCCATTAAGACTGAGCCATTTTCTTCCTGGTTCGGCACAGAGGAAGCAGGTCAGTGCGAAGTTGCCTTGATCTGGTACTGAAGTATCTCTGCAGTGATTGATCGGTCCTCGAAAGCTCTGTGCTAGGCCGCAAGCTCCTTGGCGTTTCCAAAAGGGGATTTTGAACAGGCAGATGAGCTTCACGAAGGTGCCGTAGCGAACGGACTGTGTGTACGTGGCTTTGGGTGAGGGAAGAGGAGGGTCGAAACTTATGTTTTTGTAAGCTGGCGAGGGGATGCTGAGAATGACTTTTCGGCAATTGAATGTTTCATCTCCAGAGGTGGTGATGGTGTATGAGTTGACTGAGCTTTGAGCAATGGAAGTGACTGCTGTGTTGAGTCGTATCGAGTCTGCGGGAAGTAGCTTGGATATCCCGTTGGCAATCGATTGCGTGCCTTCTTGGAGACGAAGATATTGAGCTCCATTCTTTCCATCATATCGCAGATTCAAAAGTCCCAGCCCCTTTTCGATGAGTCAGTGAGTGACTCAAAGGTTGGTGGGGAAGCTATGCTGAGAAAATTGGTCAAGGCAAACAGGGAGTACTTTCCGAGTTACTGTAAACCTGGATGAATTGAGGCAAAGAGACTGGTGTAAAAGAGATGGGATAGCCTTACACCACGACACACTTCCAGGTACGCAAGGGTCTTGACCAAGTGTTCCCCTCGACCACACCCTCGCAGTGAGCAGCGCTTCAGGACCAGCACCCAAGTCTGTGCAATACTGCTCGAACGAAAGTCCATCCAACTTATCGCACATCGGCTCCTTGAAGGTCTCTGGGTCCAAGGAAGCCCTCTCAACTTCATCTCTCAACGTCACGATATTGCTTCGGACCGCCTCTCCAAATTTCGGAAGTTCGCCAAACGGGAACATGTGGCAAATCCCATGCGCATCTTCAGCAGCCACTAAACCCTCGGTGTTTTGCACCACAGGTGTCAGTCCGAACCTCTTGGCATATTCCCAAACGTAAGACTGGTTGGTGTCGTTGAGCCATGCTGCACCAAGCTCCTGGATCCCTTTCCCGTCTGTACGTTCTACGGATTTGGTCTTCCCTCCAACTCTGGAGCGGGCTTCAAGAACGAGGAAGGAGCGTTTTGCTGAATGGAGATCTAGAGCTGCCTGAAGACCGCTGAGACCTGCGCCGATGATTATCGTGTCGAATATTTCGGACATTGCTGCTAGATCACGCTCTCAAGTGAGGGTGGGTTCGGTTAAGGGACTAGATTTGAGAGTGCCGACGGCCAGCAGTGCAAGCTTCATCAAAACACGAACTTGCTCATTACACTTGGTGTGAACGTTTCCAGAGAGATTTTCAACAATCTGCGTACCCCTTCAAACTTCAACAACCTCAACTTCTTGCTGTTCGTCCCACGTCAAGAGATAAAGGCGAGGTGTTTGTCAAGAGTGGGATGGCAGGATTGGCGACGCCACCTCCCTCGATGAGTAAGCCATTCACGACGTAGGACGCTCCGAGGGGTCACATAGAAGTGGTCTCATTGTTTCACTATGTACATAGAGAAAAGCTAAACGAGAGAAGCAGTAGTCTGACCAATCCTCATTGTCCCACTGCCAGTTCTTCCAGCTTCAACCACTTGGCAAGAAGCCTGGGCACGCGTTCAAAAGGACAACGTCATAACAACAAATCATCAAATATCTTCCCATGATCTCTAAAAGGCGGCTGCCACGTTGAAGGAATTGCGCTTTTCAAGCCCGGACCCCACCGTTTAGGTGGTAGCTGTCACCATCGCCAAGCTACCAATCCCACCCTGACGGCGGTTTGAGGATGGTCCGAATGATCCTCTGGGAGATCACACTTATCCTGATCGGAGTAAGCAGTTGCACTCAGACTACCTGAGCCCGAGAAAACTTACAATACTGTCTATCAATTCTTTAAAAGCCATACGGCAGACTCTCCTGGGCGGAGTGATATGTTCGCCAAAAGTAGTCTCTGCTCCTGGACCTAATGCACGGATGATATCGTCAACGGCATATCCATCCATATTACTAGGAGGTCCACTTTTTCGGGCTAGAATGATGTTTCGCGGTTGTCCAAGGAGCTTGAATGTATCTGGGGTGATACACAATTCCCAAGCAAAGTTGATTGCGAGGAACAAAGGTGCCTCGATTGCTTTGGTCTGGTCAATAAGCTGATACCGATCAGGTCGGTCCGCCAACGATGTGAAGTTGGAGCCAAAAAATTTCTCGAACAGGGGAAGGCTGTGGAAGAGAAGCGAATCGCGTGCTGGATTGTAGTAGATACCACGTCCATTCAAGTTGCTTCGGAATGATCTCTTGTAGTTCAAGATTCTCGTGGGCAACTCGCGTGCTTCGGAAGAGATGTAGAGGATAGCAGGGAAGTCGTACGAGAGCATGAAATTGCCTCTGTGCTCTCCATCGCGGCCTCGCTTCGGCTATTTGATCTCGATGATTCGCGTACCTGGGATCATTAGGGCGTAGATCATACATCGCAACTCATCGGGAAGTCTCTCGAAAGGACAGAAGGTCAAGGCTCGTTCAGAAGCTAGCTGTGATCGTTTAGCTTGGCTCAGTCTCTACAAACCCTCGGTTAGCAATAGCCTTTGGCAAAGAGCTGTGAGAACTTACTTTGATCTGTCCGTCAGAGAACTTGATTCTCTGATGGGATGATTCAACCATGGGTCCCACAGAGAATCTTGGGAAAGGCCGACGAGCAGCGGGAGCTGAGATATGAGACGTCGAAGCTGGGAAGATCTCGGAGACTAAAACTGGTCGGAGATTGCTACCTGGGTGAGAGGTCAAGTCTACTGAGAGCCGATTACCACTTGGACGCGAATGATGAACAGAAAAGCCCACAGGTGTGTCTTTACGAAGCCAGGACTGGCCGGGGTATCCGTCTATGAGACCCCGGTTCATGGAGTCATTATCAAGACAGAACGCTTCAAGTCCAGCGAAAGTGACTTCCCTAGGTCTTGAGAGAAACATGGTGTTGATGCTCTTTGTAATGCGCATAGACAATAATTTTGAACCAGCTCGACTAATGGTTTCCAGAAATGAAGAAGACAGTCAGAGTGGAACGGAATCACGAAAAGTCTGTATTATCTCTACACCTTTAAGTCAAGTAGATATTTGTCTCTATAGTCATTCTTGGAGAGCTTGTGGCAAGTGAAGTAGACCAATGAGGGCAATGAATTATTATTCTCGGCTGATTGAGTGACTGAGAAAATAGCACCCTTTTCATATCAGAATGTTGAATATCGGGGTTCCGATGCACCAAATGATACACTGGAAAGTATTCCAGCATGACGAATTAGCAATATCCGTCAATTGACTGTCGAGCAATTACAGGTGGAGTATCCAGGTAAATGCAGTCATTCACTGGTCACATGATGATAGGGTAGCGATAACTTTGTCCACGACTTGTCTTGGAGGAAGATGGGCGGGATCAGTCAACGACGATCACTATCTGTTTAGAACTAAGTTAAGAAGACTTATTTCTGAGCTCACCAAGAGCGGTTTAACGCCATGGGCCAGTTAATTGGTGCCTGAGCATGTAATCTTGCTTAGTTGCTTGAGCTGTACGGAACCGCCGGCTGTACATAGCTATCATGGAGCTATGCTGATGTCTTTGAATACTTCTTCGCTCCAAATGGAGGCTTGGTGGTGGTTTGATGTTCCTCGTGACAGGCTGAAAGAATTGCACCTAGGTACTTAGGACGACAGACTTCACACGTGCACAAAGAGAGCATTACGCAGGGGGGATCTTGACAATGAAGATACGTAGTTAAAATTTAGACAATTCATCCAGTTCTTCAAGCAATACTTGTTCTTGGCTTTGATGGTGCCAGAATTATGCGTTAAGTTGCAGCGTGGTCCGTTCGCGTGCTAACCCAATCAACTCGAAGGGGTGCTACGCGAGCTTGAAAGGGGTATTTTGATCCAAATAAACAACGCAATACACTTGAGAGATACACCACGTTGACTGAGACTGATCAAACATATCTTGGGTCACTTGAGACTTTCTCGAATAAAGATAATGCTCTCGAGAATTCACAATCATCAAAAGTTTGGGAAATTAAAGCCAAGTGCATGCTCCGGAGTGGGCAATAAGCTCTGCTCACTGGAACGAAAACCCCAGAGATAATTCAAAAAGAAGCCTTTTCAGCATCATTTTACTGATATTCAGCTGTTCGTAATCAGTGCGTAGCACGTGTTCTTGCTTAAGACTAGTCCCACCTGCTGTTCATTGGTTGCCGACAAAGGTCGAGAAGTCTGAGGATAGAAACTCCGACTCCAACTTCATCGTTCCACGCTCCGGACTACAATTTCCCAACGAGACTTCCTTCTCGACCAAGCACGATAGTCATGATCGACCAAGCTCTCCTAGATTGGCTTGCCGAATGGCAGGTAAGTCCCTTCTTCCCAATCCGCCCGCGATCCTTGGAGCGCATGGTGCAATTACTTCTGCTCTTAGATGCTAACGCTGGGTCATTTAGAATATCGATCCCTCCACTGGACTCCTACTTCAGAGAGCTCCCAATATGACCGTCGCAAGCCTGAAGAAGTTTACCATTTTCGCAAAGCTCCACCTTGAACTCCAATACATGATCTGGGAGAATTGCTTCCACGACGGTCAGATTATATCTATTGAGTACCCTGATTTCGGTGCCCGACTTAATCACGCCGGTCGTCCAATTATCAAGATGACCTACAAGCACCATGCGCTGCTGCAACTCTGCCATGACTCTCGCAAGGTTGCTTTGAGTCGATTGACGCCGGCATTCCAGATCAACTTCGTTGGAACTAGCCTTCAAGGCCGCATCTGCTACCTCAATCCTAGTAAAGATGCACTTTATTTTCAAGGTCCCATCCTGGCTAGTCATTTCTTCGGAGTCTCCTTTCTACCAAGCAGAGTCGCTCAGCAAAACCTGATTGATAGCATGGCCATCAAACACCCAGCCACACTTCGTTGTCTTGCTATCAAAAGCGTGAGATCCGGCCATTTCGATCTCAATCAGCAGCTGCTTGATCATTGTGGCCAGCCAGAATACATTGTTCTCTCTCGAGATTCGGGCTTAGCTCGCGGAGTCGAGTCTGATATTATCCAGGCAATCAACGCGAGGAATCTCAAGATCGACCGTATCGCCAACGCTGATGGATCCGCACACTCTCCCATTGTTAAATCGATGACACGCAAGGCCCTTCGCACAATGATGGTATGCTACTATCCTCCACCTCCTTTGCCGCACCAGCTAACGCTAGAGCAGAACATTCGAAAGAAGCGAAACGGAGAAGAGACAACCAAGCCAGTTGCCCGCTTGAGTTCCGGATCAATCCTCTCCACTTGAAGACCTTTCTCGCTCGTCTGAACCAGCTGCATCGAGCACCTCTTCCGCCGACTACCTTCTTGGCACACATAGGAATGGTCGCTGCACATAAGGACATTGGTAGCTGGCATGGATACTGGATGATATTTTGGTCTGGAACTGCAGTGAATCTGGGCCTATCGGACTGGATGATGTGTCAAGAGAGATCCTCTTATGCTGAGGTATTTGCAGGGCATGTGTCATTCGTTAAGGGGACGCCATGTTAGCACACGAGGTCTTTCCAAAAACCGATTTCTGCCTAAGCGTCGTATTGAGAACTACAAATAAAAGCACATGATTGGATTCTTTTCCGCATCTTGCCCACCAGTGATGCGATGTACAGGTAATCATGCCCAAGATCTCGGTAGTGAATTCAGAATCTGTAGATGTTTGAAGTCTACCGTTGATTATTCAGCCTTTTGCTTTTGGTCAGATACTCAAGCCCTCAGAATCTTGGACATTTGAACGATTAAAGTCTCTGTTGATGTAATCGGTCTGTGGCCACAGTGAAGAAAAGCATGGTCAATCATCAGAGTAAAGATACAGCACCCCAAGACCCAACCATTCGTATTGCCTCGCTTCTTCTACAGCTCCAAGTACGTGGCCTCTAAAACGCACTGTAAGTCAGTCGAGAGACTAAAAGCCAAAGAGTGAGCTCAATAATCGAGTTGAATGAGCCGAAATCTTCTGCTATTGTTGGTTCTAGCTTCACATGTCTGCAGAGCTTTTTGCTAAGGGGACAACGAAAATAACGAAGAGGTCCGCGAGGGCATAGACGCTAGTTCAAGCCCACTGATATTCTTGACAAACGAAAGAAAGTGTACATGTTCGAGGACTCTGACCGAAAGCAAAGCAGAGAATAGGAGGTTGATAAATATGATGCACTCGCAACAGCTTCACTTCCTGTCCCGACCCCTACCTGACAGTCTCCTTTGCCTTTTCCTGGCGCCCAGGCGTCTATTTTAATGCTCACGATTATAAATAGGGGTCACAGAGGCCCTTTGAGGCCTGTGTATTGCGTGAAAGACTATTTTATTATGGCCCATTATCATCCTCCGAGCTCGAGACCAAATTCAACACCCGGCTAAACTACGCAAGCCATATCAGAAAACGAGATGTGGCAGAAGTCCTGCATCCTCCTCTCACAATCCGACTCTGGATTCTCAGAACTTTGCTAGACCGAGATCCCTTTTTCCTCCATGAAAATGTGCAGTTGTTGCGATACCCTAGTGCTCTGATCCCCAATATCCTTGTTGAGAGAACAATATACGAAAGTCGAAGCAGCAAATTTCGGCCTCAAATGGCCGTATCCTGAGTATTGATCAAAGATAAGAGTCTCTAGGAGGTTCTGAACATACCAAATTCTTTTTGAGCTCACGCAAAGTCACCACCAAAATTGGCGGACCATTGTACTTCTTTCTAGCCGAAAGTCTATCCCTATATATCCAACGAAACTTGATCCAGGTAACTCTGGATGGAAGGGACTTGCAAAGAACAAAGCTCTTGGGGCTTCCAATTGCAGAGTATGCACTTGGAGTGAACATGTCCCAGAAATGCTCAACACATCTTTTGCATCCGAGAAATAAGACCTGCTTTCGTAAAGGGACCTTGGATGTCGTCAAGCTTGCGTTGCTCGCAATCTGGAAAAATGTTCTAAGTGCGCAACGGTCTGTGAATACGATGGCGTCTCGAGTGAAGTCAAAATATACCGGGATACTGTCGAGGTTCTTGCCGAACTCCAACTTACGAATCGCCCTAGCCACCTCTATGGCTTCTCGATCGGTTTGTAGGAGAGGATCAAGTTTGTATGAGGCCGTAGCATGATCGTATAACTTGTCGTGGTGGATGGTGACAATCTGGGGTTCCAGAGGGCTTTCCTTCCAAATCATCAAACGTAGTTCGGCTGCAAGCTTTGGGAACTGAAGAATGTGTTCTTCTGGAGACACTTTGCAGAGATGGACTCATTGACGGCTGTATCTGAAGCCGTTTTGGGCTTGTTTGTTGTGTGTGCTTGCCGAAAAATTGACATCTTGTAGGTAGTATTAGTTTTTAGTCGTAGGTTGACCAGGAAGTTCGAGGTAGGACGCGACAAGGCTATCTAAAGTCAAGTTGATGATAAAGATACCTCAGGTAAGCTAGCATGGATGCGTAGTGTTTCTTAGTAGTTTTAGTGAATGGCGAGCAGGACTTGGACTGTTGATGCTTTGACTATCGCCCCAATCACCACACTAAGGCAATCGATCTAGTTCATAATCAACACAAATGTCTGTAGAGTGATAGCCACGGAAGGAAACCGTAAGAGAAGTGCTAGAACTGAGTGCACTCAGTGAAATCACTTTAATCCCTTTGTTTGCTGTGCCGGTGCTTCAAGGTAAGGTAGATTGAGAAATACTCAAAAACATCACGAAGAGGCAATGAACATCATGAAAAAATCTTGTTATGATAACGGCGGCAAGGTATTTGGCGAAGAAACTGAATTTCATGGACAGCGAAGTTTGTATACTGGACTGCTTGCTATGGTCTCCCGCGCGCAAGCGGAAACACCCCAAATTGATGTCTTAGCTCCATATCACATTCTCACCGGCCTGATCTGAAGATCCTGACTCTTTCTTCTTCTTTTCGATATCTACTGTATGCCAATGAAAGTCGATTCATTACCCATGTATAATTCAGCTTTCCGTTTAGAGACCCGAGCTCAATGAACAATCATCGCTAAAGACCCGACGTCTGAGAGTAACAAGATGCGGTGGATAAGAGGCTAGACAGCAGCCTTTGATGCTAGGCCCTGGTAGAAAAGTAGGTCCTGCCTTGTGTTAATATTCAGAAATAACTAGGGAAGAAGTATGTGCTTACCAGCTTCTCTTGCAGCTGCTCAAGTACCCATTCCTCAGCCACTGGTCCTTTGAACGCTAAATCGCGGTCCCGAGCAAACTTATTCCAAGCGTCTGTAACCCCCTCCGCAACTCTAGCATGCTTAGCCCTAATATTGGCCTGCTTCCTGAGAAAGGCGATCCGCTCGGGATATGCTAGCTTCCGCATGCAAGAAGATGTACCTCTAATGATCGAGTTCTGCTCGTTGACGTTCTGGTTGGCCAGTGCGATTACCTTTGGTGCTCTGGTCATCGAGAGTGGCGCGTTACTGACGGCACGAAGTTCTCGACGGATGTCATGGAAACCAAAGAATACGAACATAGAAAATTGGCAATCGAAAAGCAGGGCGTCCTTGGAGAGGTCGATGTAGACTGCATTACCGTTCAAATGTTGTGAGTACTGCTGTTCGTATGCGGCTTGCGCGACTTGGCGGCTCTCCTTGGTAATGCTGAGTAGAACAGGTACGTCATAAGTTGCGATGGACTTTCTGTGGAGGAGTTCGTTCTTCATGGTGTATCGATCTGAGATTGTAATGATGCGAGGCCCGGGCAGAGCCGCGCGCCAGCACATCAGTCTCAATTCGGTTGGAAGTTTTGCAAATCGCGGAAACTGAGGAGCATCTTTGATGGTATTGAGTACCGCAATCATCTCTTCGATCGAAAGCTTGGAAGACATGGTTGCTGTTGCGTCTAATGAAACGTTTCACGGATAATCCATAGTGTCCCAGAAGACAAACCTGGATCTGTCGAGGAAAAGCTCTAGAAGAAGAGGACAGATGTGGCTGAGATCAATATCGGGCGCGTCTCGCTTGTTTGCAAGCCGCCATTGACGCTAGCGCTTGTCTATTAGTCTGTTTATTACTGCTGCAGCTCTAATCTACTTTGGAGCCCTCTGAGGCTTGCTAGGGAACGGCTAAGATGTACAACATTCCGAAGTCGTTATTGTAGAGGTCGCTTATGTGGGAGCATTCACTTTGACACAAGTCGAATCAAATGATCCTTGAGGTCCTGCAAGGAAAACTTCATTTCCTGAAGTGCATTGCAATTGTCCATTACCTCACAGACTTACGAAAGTTGATGCTTCATCACCAAGAAACCCGTAGAGGATCTGCAGTAATAGTGCCGTACGAAATTTCCATTCCCTCCACCACTCTTCTGACGTCCCAAGCGCTAAAAAGTGTTGGAAGGATCCTCAGATGTCTCTGGAAAATCTGGACACCGAGGACCTGACCAGTTAAGACCTCCAATATTCAATGCAAGTGTCATGCATATGCCTCTCTCCCTTGGTGCAGGGGTTTCCTTATTACCATGAACTCTTCTGGCATTCCTACATTGACATCGATCAATGTAAAGGCAATCTGCCTTGGAGGCGTGCAGACCGACGAAGAGGGGCGCTTACAGCCTTGGGCTTGGGAGCCAACTTTGGGTTGTGGAGAATGTTCTGCTACAACTTAGAATATGCTTTGAGGTTGGTATGGCGCTCTTCACTTACCAGCATGGTCTGGAACTGCTTGATAGTTGAGAGGCCGAAAGCTGGACCAAAGTAACCATTCCGACCTTTTGGATATCGTCGCAACCAATCAATCCGATGTACCAGCTCCATGATCCTATCGCGTGCCGACGCAGGCTCGACGGAGGTTATGATCTGTAAGTAACCGGGATTACCCAAAGCTTCCACGGCCTGCGTAGCTCGTAAGCCGCAATACCAGTAGGTATCTAGCATAGCCACGGCCATGATTTTCTTGTCTAGGGGAGTCTCTGCCGCTTCAAGCTCGTTATCGTCGTTATACCAAAGCCCAATGAATGCGTACAAGGCCTGATATCCACCGAAGACGATTGCGTCGATTTCGAAGTTGAAGTAGATTGACGTTCCCTTCATCTGAGAGCCAAAGGCGAAGTCGTAGAACCGCAATGCACACTCGCGACTCTCTTGGTTAGTTTGAAGCTGACTTGGAACTTGGTAGCTTGCCACAAGTCCTTGCCACCACTCATCGAAGACTCGTTCGGAAACATAAATCAGTCTTGGCTGATTGGAGCAGCAGCTGGCCCACCAGATCATTCTCCGAAGCTCGAGTGGCAGCTTCGGGAAGAGTGAGAAAGCGCCTCTCTCGACCGAAGCGGAGATAGCAGCCTTCATGGTGGCGACAGAGAGATTGTCTGACATATTGCTGGTCTGTCTTTCTTGCGTCTGCAGTCTGCGAGAGGGATCGTTAGCTCGACAGATCGAGATAGATGGTGGTGGTAAGGCAGGACTGACTTGTTTGGGAAGTATATGAAGCAGCGTGTAGCGTACTTGGCGGCGAAGGGATTGTGAAGTCAGGCTGAGTATGCCTGATCATATCAGTTGTAGAAGTGGCGAAGAACTAGCCGCAAGCTGAGTAAAGTCGAAGGTGCGGAGGAAGAGCGCCCAGTAGTTCATGAAGGTGAATGCGTGCCGGTGCAGCTACTTCATGTAATATACGTGCGACTAGCGTGAAATTTTGCAAAGAGAGGTGAAAGAAACGGGAGCTTGGTCTTGTGATCGTGGGAATGGAGGTCAATGATTCATGGAGCTTGATCAGTACGGTTCTTCGGATAAGGCACTCCTGTCGCTGCCTCTTCCAACCAGGTTCCGAGCGAATGTGAGTTCCTGCTTTCTGTCGGCGCCGAGTCGCCCATAAGTAACTGCCACCTCCCACATTTACATTTCTATTAGAATCACCGATACAACAATATTTGAGTCGCAATCACGTCACATGGAACTCGTAATTTTATTCCTGCTGAAGACAAAGTGTCGGTTCAATTGCAATAGTATTTTCGATAGAAATCCATACCTCTGGTTGCAGATCCAGCAAGAAACCGTTGTTTTATCACTACAAGCGTATGTGCAGGGCCCCAAAGACAACCTTGTTCAGCTATTATGTTCCTTGGTTCCCTTCGTAGTACGTATAATACGCCACCGATGCAAGTTGACCTCCATGACCAAGGAAAAGCAAGTCCCTAGCTTCAGCTGCTCGTACCGAAACCATAATCACGCGCTGCTAATGTCTCAAGATGACATCGATATGCCCAGCGATATGTTCAGTTCCAGCAAGGTCGAGAAGCAAGTCTCTCCTGTTGCTATTAGCCTGATCCAATTTGCCAAAGAGAAGCATGTTGACTTACCAGCCTTACACTCATCTCCTCGTATGTCATGGCAGAGACCTCAGGACACGAGTAGACCTCTCCATTCTGGACGTGGCCGTTGCTGCAAGTCCAGAATTGTTTGATCCATCCTGCATTTATCTCATCCATACCAATTTCCACCCCCTTTTCGCGGACGAGAAATACCTGCGATGGCTGTCCTAGATTTCTCAGACTTCGAGAGTTGAGCCGATTCCTGGTTGGCATATCCTCAATGATCAAAGCGAATAGTTTTCGATCAGATGGATACTCGATTGCGGGATGGTAGTAGAAGGACGGAGGGACAAAGAAATTAACGAGTGCTTCATAACCCTTAAAAGCCAAAGCATCTCGAGAGAAGTTGAAGTAGATTCCATTCCCTTCAGCAGCGGTCTTGGAAAAGGCAATCTCGTACTCTGGTAGAGCAACGCGCCGGGATTCGGAGCAGGCGTGAAGAACGGATGGGGGCTTAGTAAAACTGGCTGGCACTGTCACCCAAGGTACATCATGGGCCCTTCCGATCATCACAACCTGAGGTACCATGGCAGCTTCCTTCCATATCATTCTCTGGATCTCGAGTGGCAGCTTTGGGAATAACTCAAATGCTCCTCTCTCACGCACAATGGGTGCTTCCTTCGTACGGCTTGCTGATGTCGTGGTTATGGTTGCGATGCTCGAGGTCTTTGGTTTCATGGCTCCTGCGTAAACACTTCCAAGGCCGGACTGGTTGGGAGATTTGACATCGACTCTCGCAGACTTGCTTGCTTCCATAGTGGCGGAAGTCATGGTGTGTCGACAATGTAACAGGCAGGGGGAGGTGTACAGTAATTTCTCGAGACGCGGTGCGAGTTCTGAACTTCCTTCAGATTGCGGGGCGTGAATATTAAGAGTCTCATGCTGGGTCAAGAAGCAACGACTGATGTGGGCGGCGCGACGTGGCAGAAAATCGCTTACACTTCCTCTTTTGGGCGAAAAGTGTCAACACCGGATTCCAGCACAGCACGGCAGGGAAAATGAAGAAAGAAAGGAAGAAAACGTCATTTGATGGAAGAGTGGCTTCAAAATGTATTGGATAGTATACTTAAGGTTATCATTTCCAGTGCATGTGATTCAGTTTCAGGGCATTAAGACAAATTCGAGACTCTGGAATATGGGGAGCTTCGGCCTTTATCGGGTATCACTTCTTGCATGCTGATTAAAGAAAGTCCCAAAGGTCTCGCCAAAGCACTCTAATCTGATGCGCTAGCCTACTTGTCTAGACTTGAAATGGCTAAAGAGGTAAATTCGCAGCCCTCGAGCCTACACTTTTCTCCATTTGAAGACTCAGCTTCATCGCAAGCTCACGACGCGTTACAAGGGTGTTCTGAAAGGGGAGTTGGCATCAAAGCTGAGTGGTTGTCTCTGCACATACAGATGCACAAGCCAGACGAAACGTCCAGTAAGTTGTGGATATGTAGACTCTCTTTTAAACCTCGAACTCCACATTCATTTCGCTCCTTGGACACGATCTGACATGACTGAGCAGGTTAAGGATTTCCCACCAAAATGCCCTCCCAACGATCTACCGTCAATCGACGCAAGAATATGCGAGAAAAGCTCACCGAATTCAAGAAATACCCAAAGCTTCCGCTAGAGCTAAAGAATATGATCGTCAAACGGGCAACTCCCACTGCTGCAAAAGTTGTCGTAATCGGCTTACAAGATGTCGAATTGCCAGATGGAAGCACTACGCAGAAGGCCAAAGCGCGCTATCAAAAGCCAGCATTCCTTGATGTGGACAAGAGCTCTCGCGAACTTGTTCTCAAGATGTTCACGGCTGCCTTTATGATCAATCTTGAAGGAACTCCAGTCTACTTCAACTTCAAGATCGATGCATTAGTCTACGAGAGCATCAAAGCCATGGCCGTCTTCAACGGAGACTATCTGGGGGTATTTTTCGAAGGTCCGACTCCAAACCAATATCCGGTTGTCATGGTTGGATTCCAAAAATTACAAAGATTGTGGCTCAGCCCGGAGGTTCTCGTATCAATCGGTGCGCCAGCATACTTCACTTTCCTCCATAAGTCTGGAAGTCGGCCCCGTAGGTTACACGAGTACATGGGAGATGAGCTTGCCAGCTTCTTCGCAGACTACGAAAATCGTGGAGAAGAAATCACCAAGACCTACAAGGCTCCAAAAGTCTCATATAGGACTCCTTTGCAAATGCTGAAGTTACTGGTACGTCCCACTCTATCTCCTGCTCGTAGTCTCTTCACCCTTGAGTATATTATTGTTTACAGACTGAGACTAACATGATTCAAGGACGAGATCGAGAAGAGTACCAACGAGGAGGAAGTCCGTCGCGCCAAGGAGCTTGAGGCTGCTCGGAACATCCGAGTCCTCGACTGATGATTCTTCCACTGTATCTTTCGCATCACCAGGCAGCAACAACCACAGCAAGGAGGATACTTGGGATTTACTTCCGTAAAAATCTGATGTTGCAGCCGGTTGTGTACACGCCTTCGACCTTTCCAGATACATCAAATCGAGGTCGGTAGAGCAACGCTAGCTAGATAGACCGATGCTTCTGGTTGAAACTTCTGCCGAAGATACGTAGTGCTTCTTGTTTCATGTTTTACTTTCAAATGGTTGCTTCTTCGAGTTTGGGAATATCGGGAATGCACTTGGGGACAAGATCGCTGCAACTTTTCCAGAAGCTAAATAGTCCTTCTGCTGAAGTCACTGCAAAGTCTGACAAATACAAAGATGACCATAATCAGACTATTTCACTGTATGAACATGACTTAACAGCTTCGTGTTACGGCCCATTCCCTATGACCACCTTTTCTCTCCAAACTGTGTTTCGGGTTTTATAAGCTACACGTGATGCGCCAGACCCCACTATCGCCTAATCAGGATCTCGGTAAACAAATCGTTGACCCGTCAGATTCACCTTTGGTCAGATTCACCTTTGGACTTGCCTATTGTCAATAGGAAGGGGCTTACCCGCCTGCGAAGTCAAAGGCAATAGGAAGGATTCTTGACCTCGACAGTCATCCTGCCTCCTACTTCCTCCAATCTTCGCTTCGCAAATACATCTCAATTTACATAATACTTTGCATCGGTATGCACGGAACAGCAAAGCATCTCAGACTCGGATTCGACAACGATTTTGACGTCTGTAGATTGTCTATTGGACTGAACTTCTGTCTGACAGTTTGCAGGACTACTCCGAGTCCATCAACAACCAAGACCGTTCATCTACTTCATCGAATCCAGCTCCACCAACTTTCCCGGTAATGTCCAAGCGATCGAAGAGAAGACAGCGACAACGCAGACGCCGCTTGGAATCTGCTGCCGAGTACGCCGCTATGGGTGAGATACAGGAGGTTGCCGTAGAAGAGGCAGAAGGAGGACCCATTGGACTTCAATACGGCGAAGACGATCCTATTGGCTTCCGCACCATCGAAGACGGCTACATCCCCATGGAAACATTCAAGCTCTTCCCCAAGATGCCCCTCGAGCTCCGCCGCGGCGTTTGGATCCGTGTCCTCCCCAAGCCCCAAAGCATCTACATCATCAGCAACGGCTACACCACAAAGTTGACCTGCGGCAACATCATAAGAACCACATTCATCTTCCGCGCCGCAGCCTCGTACAAAGTCCCACGCCTTCTCGGTGTCTGCAAGGAAGCCCGAAAAGAAGTCATGCTCCACCACCCTCCTTGCTTCGCAGCCAACTTCGGAGGTGTCCCAATCTACTACAACCGCAAGATTGACCTTCTGCACTTCGAAAGTCCGGACGCGCTCCTTCACTTCCACGGTGGCTCGGCTCCCAACTACCTCCCTCGCAGTATCACCTGTGGCTTCCGATTAAACATGAGCCAGTTCTATACCAAGGTTTCGCAGATCGCTGTTGGCAATGTTCGTGCTCAGGAGGGAATGCTTGGTGCCATGTTCAACCAGATGAAGGGCCTGAAGGTTGTTTTGATTCACGATATGCTCTGCCGACCAGAGGGAAAGGGTTTTATCAACGACTACTGCCATGGCATCAAAGATCTTGAGATGGGCTGGGAGGAATACACTGTTGATCGCAAGACAGAGAACAAGGTTGAGCTAAAGTATGTCAAGTTGGATGAGTTCAAGAAGGTCATCCTGGGCTGGACGGTAAGGACAGTCGGATCTGTACAGACAAGTACACAGGACTAATATCTTCACAGGGTCGCATCATCTCGGATGAAGAAGAGGGTGCCAGAAAGGCTGAGGAGGCCGAAGCTGCCGTCATGCAAAGCTCCACTGCTGTCCAACAACCACAAAGCATACAGTCAGACAGCCAAGCCAACGGAACTGCTCCAGTCACTACCGCCCCCGCATTCGTCCAACAACCTTAAGCCGGAAATACATTGCGATGCTCTGGGGCACCAGTTTCTACGGAAGATAGGCTCGGTTATGGAAGGGTGGAACTGTGGTATTTGCGCATTGTGTTCCTGTTAGTCAAGATTGCGGGTAGGTATTCAAACGAAGGTTTGGCGGATATTCTGTTTGGCACTTTCTGCGATTTTGTAAGCAAGAATTGTTTGGGCATGCTTGATAAGATTTGCGGGCACATGCTTCTTTGTCCTGCACCTCATCCAGGCACCCAGTAGATATTCAACTAATACAATGTCTTTGGAGGCTTCTTAGCTTTTTTTGCCCTTCCGTCTATTTGTTGAGCATCTTTAGATCTGCACGCCGATTATTCTACTTTCGTTTTTGAGTCTTGAGATTTTTAGGTATTTCTCCTTGTCCTTTCTTGGTCTTCAAAAAACCAACATGGCTCAGCCCTTGTGTTTCTGGTCAAAAATAATGACAAGTTCATGGGAAGTGTGGCCGTCTCTTCGATAATTCTAGAGAATATTGATGCTATGAAGTTCTGAATGGTTTGAGTCCCAGTGATGTGAAGGTGTCCAATTGCTACGTGCTGTGCCGGTCGTCGTTCTCATTGAACGTCGCTTCCTGAACAAGATGTGACTTCTCGGTAGAGCAATGACGTTCTCCGCCCAAGTTGAGGACACTAAATCGTCCACGAGCCCGTCACTCCGTCATGCACTCCTACTTAGGACCCAGACCCAGTCTTCAAGGTCAATCCTCCAGTCTTTGATCCGCTTCATATCTAGCACAAGATCCGAACACAGAGACACAGCTCTTCCCTTCTTCAAGAACCTCTAGACATGAGTAATTCGAAAATATCTTGTCTGCTGCTACTAAAAGACTACCCACTACAGATTATTTCGCGGCTCTCCTCCTGTCTGCAATCTTGAGACAGCCGTGACTTTGAAATCGTCCTCAAGATCCAGTTAGTAGTCTATCCCAAAGACAGCCCGTGCAATGCATGTCTCTCTAAGACCCTCGGGTGTTCGAGAAAGCTTTCCTCTGTCAGATTCTACTTTGTCGTCAAGCAGAATTCTGATACTTGATGCTCGTAGAGGAACGGTGTACTGACCCACTTTAGGGGCGGGGTGTCATTCAGGAAGGCAGAATGCCGTGCTGAATATCATGAGCTACAGAGCGTGCTAGGATGGAGCTATCATTGGAAAGAATCTGAACCACCAACATAAACTCGCACACCTGCAGCACTTGCTTGCCAAGGCCTCTTAATGCTCTTCCTGAAACATATCTGGGTATACGAACATCTGAAGTGCCAATGGTGTAGAAAAGCTTCCGGAGGAATGACTGTTGCCGCAAGCGAATGCCTTCGCTCTGTACATGCAATCGAGGACGGAAGCAACAGTGATGCCACTGAAGCTGAAATTATGGAGAGAGTGCTCTCGCTTATTTGCCTTGTCTCCCAAGATCTCTCCAGATCTCCAGAATCTTTTCAAAGCTCGGCACGACAATATCAATAACAGCAATGGCGTCCGAAGATTCGATCTCGGAGCTACAGTCTCCAACAAGCTTCCCAAAGTTTCCAAATTTACCATTGGAACTCCGAGATGACATCATGAGCTATTATGTTCCTGGACCAAGAATGATAGAGATCGTTCAGAGAAATGTTCCGGCAACCAGCACTGAACTAGCAGCAAGCCATTTGGCACTTCTTCAGTCCTCAATTGGATGCTTCAATGCTCCACCGGTGCTCCTATCAGTCAACAGGGAGTCTCGAGCACTCGTCAAGAGAAAGTACCGCTTGGTATTCGAGAATGTGCTTGTACACCCAGGTTGGTCTTTCGATCTATCTTGTTTTCCTAAGCGAAGACTATTCTTGGCTGCCAAGGACTCGACACCTAGATCTTCAGACTGGCTTTTCAGATATTCACACTGACAGTTTTTCAGTTTACATTGACTTCAAAGTCGACGTGCTGGCCTGCTTCAGTACGACGGTCTGGACCACATTCGTAACCGTTGCCCAGATGACTGGAGTGGCTCAGATCGAGTTCGACCCAGTTCGAAATCTCGCTCTTCCTGCTCCCACATCCACCTACGACTCTCGTGCGTTGGTCTGCACGGCGATCCAAGCAGCAATGGACTTTCCAAGGTTGAAGAAGTTGCTCGTCATCGAGCCTCGGATGTACTGGGCTAAGACTGCACCAACATCAGTAACATCCCTCGACCGGCAGGAGCTGAGAGACTTGGTCACTCTTCATCGACAGATGATCTTCTGCGGAGTTGATCGTGGAAAGTATTGGGAAGCAAGTGAGGTAGAGATCGTCACTGAGGGTGTAATGAGGCCGAGATACCCAGATCACTGAGTATGTCGAAGTGACCAGCCAGGCATTAAACGCAGATCGCTGAACATCTAACAGTTCCCTCGACGATCAATGCCGGTACGAGCGCGGATAACTGGAAGGGCGTGAGGAGACAAGATGTAGTGTTCAGGGAAGTCTAATAACAGATATCTAAGATAACGATGATCAGAAGCCGGGAGGTTTGGAGTCAGGAACTTTGAGGATGTAGATAAACATCAGCCACAACAACTTCACAAACCTACTTGGCTTTGACATTTTGATCTGCTCGTCAAGCCTGTTTGCAATCCAACCTGACGGAACGGAAGTCGAAGCAACGATGCCCAACTATTGGTGTACGATATTAAGCTGAAGATCGTCATTTCTGTCCGCTCGACCCTAATGACACGACTTTCCGCTGCAACAGCGTAGCGGAGTGTTTGAATGCATGGACGCTGAATAGAAGCGTGGAATATAGGTGAACACCACGACGCATGATTATGTGAAAGTAGATTAGGCACCTCTAACGAACTATTACTCTTATCTAGTGATTATTGACATTCACTTCCCAAAATTAAGCGAGACTTGGCGCGCTAGTCGCAACCTCGGAGTTTTCAGCGCGACTTGCCACCCGGGCTCCTTTCCCTTCGCAACGAACGAACTTCGAATACACCAAAGTAGCAGTAGTAAGAATAATCTGAAGAGCAAGAGCCCCAGCTATCTTGCAAGTATACAAGGAGGCGAGAGACGTCGCTTCGAAACAATTCAACGTGTTCTCCATGAGAAAGCTCAACCACCCAATATCTATCTACATCAACTGGGAGGCCGATACCTTGATATATCCTTCCAGTGACGTGCTCGTTGGCTTCTTCATCAGCGTTAAGATTTCTAAAGACTCGTTGAACTGGCCAGCCGAGGGATTATCTCGATTGCAGACGCATCTTCGCTCTATTGTCTTCAGAGCGGAAAAGCCTAGTAGCCTCTGGCTCGTCAGGCATACCGTGTGTAATTTTCAGCCAACAACTTCGCCCAGCCCAAGCTCAGCCCTGGCCAGCCTAGCCGAGCCTGCCTACTCCTGACTGAGAGCTTAACTCTGCCTTCTCCTATCTGAGAGCTAATGCAGGCTAAGGCTGTGATCGAGTAGGTAGACAAGGGAATTTTCGGAGTTAAAAGAGCTTTTAGGGGTTCCTGACTTTCGGAAATTGCGATTTTGATCTACTATCTTTTAGCCTTGCGAGACTTCTTTTGCCTATTATCTTATCGCCTCAGCCTGCCTTAGCCTTATAAGATTCGGCATCTCGCTAGCCTTCCTACGTCTACTCGAGACTTTGTAGAGCCTAGCTTCGCCACGGGGTTAGGCAGGCTGAGGCTGGGCGATGTCTTTCGCTGGTAATTTTTTGAATGTGAAGAGGCTCAGGATCTGCGCAACAGCATCCATTGACAGCTGGGGCAGGGAAATGTTATTGAAACATGTGCCGGCTTGGTTCAAAGAAGGCAACTCAGCGGCACAAACACCCGCTATTGGATTTATCGGTGATGCTGAAATGGCGCAGCTTATGGCCAGCTCGGTAAGCAGATACCAGACCGCATAAAGTGCAGAGCTAAATTTTTGGAAGACTTGATTAATCAATCCTCGGACAAAGTGCTAGCCCATGTATAAGGGAGAATAGAGTACATTGAAGACTTCGCGCGTGGTTTGTTGCTATGGAACACGTCATCTCAGCTCCATCAGTAGTGACTTTCAGAATCAAGAGCTACATGATAATGACAGTCTGGCAGATACTTACCAGTCGATAGTGAATTGATATCTGAAGTCCAGGAGCACCAAAAGTGAAGGTGAATTGATATGTACGAGATAATCCCTTAAGCAAGCGAACCCCAGTCCCACAGCCCGCCTTAATCCTAGATTCTCAGCCTCGTCTTTCAACCCAACTCAAGCATCCAATTCCCATTTCTCAACAAATAACAACCATCCAATCATCAGAATGGCATCGTCACCATCTCTCCTCAACCTTCTCAAGAACGACGCTGCAATCATCGGCTCTCCAGTCCTCTCCTCCGTAAGTCTCCTCCCCATCCCATCACCTTCTCCCTTCCCAATAACTTCAAGTCGTCCTCCAAACTAACAGACCAAACCCACAGTCTCCCGTCTCAGAGATTGTCTCTCCTCGTCCCGTCCGCCGAGTAAGCTTCGACGCTCTCATCCGCCTTACGGCGGCCTTCGAGCCTGCCACCACCACCACCACCAGCACCGTCGCCAGCGCCCTGGCCGCCAAGAAGCGCGTCTTCGACCGCAACAGAAGTCTGCTCTCTGGTTCAACACTGGAGTATGGAGGGGGAAGCTGGAGTGGGAAGTTTGGGGCTGTTGGGGGAGAGAGGAAGGGGTTGGGAGGAAAGGGGGTCGGTGTTATCGGGGGTGAGAGGATGTTGAGGAAGTAGTTGTGGTGGGAAGTCAGAGATGGGAGGAGTGAGCTTGGGTAGTAGGATGGGTGGATGGACAGATGGATAGATGAATGAGATGGTTCTCTCGTCCTTGATTTCGCCGCGTGTTTGCTTAAATCCGTGACTGCTGCTGTGTGCGCTGTTGCGTCGTCGTCCTGTGCTTATCGTCCGTATCTTCGGCCCAGACCTTGATATCTTCCCCGTTGTGCTGCAATGACATTCATTGTAGAGAGACATCATATCTTTCCTTCAACAAGCACGTCTTGTTCCCTATAGCTCTTGGTTCCAGGGCTAGAGTGGCAGCTTCCCGGAAGCGATGGCGGGACCAGCTGCTGAGATAATGAGTCCATGCCCAAAGCTCGTCGCGGTAACTTTGTAGATACACCAAATTGTTCCCCATATTTCACAAGAGTCCAGCACTCGCGACTTTGTATCTATCACTGTAACTTGAAGGTCGAAAGTGGCTTGCTGAGTTCGATTGTGCGTCCCCGCAAAAGCGCCAAAGGTGAACTCGTGATGTCCCAAAAGGTTGTTTGGCTTTTCACGAACGAGATAGCTATCCGAGTATCACATCTAATTGAAAGAAAATCATAGAGACTCTCAGTAGCTTTTGTACTCACCTTGGGCAAATTCTAGGTGCTGAGCAGGGTTGGTGATACGAGATAACGGTCGGACAAGCAGACCCAGGATGTATTATATGACGAAACGCCATGACTTTATGAATCGTATAACCCCATCTTCATATCCTCAAAAAATCTTGACTCTTAGCATCGGAGGTCTTGCCAGCTTGTGTAGACGGGAGCTTGACCGGCAAACCCGAAATCCTCGTCAGGTCGAAGCTCGGTTCTGTACGAGCTGCAACCTAATTATAATCTATATCTAGGAAAAAAAGCGATTTCAGTTCGAGATTTAGTAGAGTCGAGCCAAGGCAAGAGGGTTTCATAGTTCTTTCAACCCGCCTGAGGTGCGACTAACAGCTCCCAAGGTTGTTGGGCTGATTATAAACAGAGGTTCGGCCTTTGTACTAAGCGTCTACATGGGACTGATCCTTCCAATGTAGATGTGAAAGTTTTGCAATTTCTTGCGGCTACTCTGATTTGCATCTGATCGAGAATTATCAATCGTGATTTTTTCCCACTGTTTTGGAGCAAAATGTGGGGCTTAGATTAAGCGAGGATTGAACAACACGGGCATCCGTCAGTTGGGTACCTTAACTTGAGAATTGACATTGTAGCATCATTTTGCTGCGATGCAATCCTTGATTACTCCATCCTTCCTTTTTTTTTTTTTCCCTTGCGCTTCCCTTCTTGCCGGTCTTTGCTTTCCTCTGGAAAACTTCTCTCTTCGCTCATCTTGCTGCTATTGCGACGGCTTTGCGGCACCTCCAACAAACATCAATTGCTGACCGCTTTGGTATAACCTGCAATACATTTTTCACCTGTTTAAATTTCTTCTTCAATCTGTTCCGAGACCAATTCACCTCTGCATCGTTGCGCTACTGTGGGTGCCCAGTGCGACTCCCACTTTGGTTCGACAACCGCTCGACCTCCGGAGGAATGTTACCATCATACTTTGACCTGCCACACTATCGTGAAGATTCACCACTTTTTGTCTCTCATTATCGAGGCCACTCTGTCTCATCTTCCATCGTCCGTAGAAAAGCTTGATCGTATTGCTTGTCGAGCTGTCAATTTGTGCCTTTTTTGTTGTTGTGAGGTTGACGTCGCTAGAGAGTTGGGCTTGGCGGGAGCCGAGATTTTCCTTCGGCCGATGCCACCACGTGCTCTCCCTCAAACATAAACAATCTCGACTTTGAAACCCATCAACCTCACACGAGCTGCAAACAACCTTGAGAGAAAGACCATGGACTACACATTCGAGTTCCTCACCTTGCTCGACAGGTTCACCCTCTTCCGCAAGCTCCCACTCGAGATCCGCCGCAAGATCTGGCGCAATTCCACCGAAGGTCGAATAGTGACCATCAAGGATGCCAGCACCTGGGCTACAGTCAATGGCGCACAAGAATGGGTCTATCGTGTCCGTGCTGTCTACACTCTTCCAGCCATCCTCTCTGTCTGCCGCGAGTCCCGCAATGAAGCCAAGAAGATGTACCACTGGACCTTCGGCCACCGTCTGCCCCACCCAATTCCATTCAGCTTCTGCATTGACACGCTACTGATCGATGGTCCCGATGGCGCCTGTACCTTCAACACCTTCGTCGATCCCCCCGATGTCAAGGACCAGTTCCTCGCTCACCAAGAGCTCATACTCATGCACGCCAATCTACAAACCCTCATCGTGGCTGGAAACGATATGTACCTCTATACCTCAGAAGATGTTGCCGGCTTCTACAATCTGCGACTCCTTGTTCTACCATGGAAGACTGCCGGTAACGACAATCAACTCCGAGCATGGATGCAGGGGGTCTGGCAGCGCAAGCTGGTGGAAGCTAAAGTCGAGCTAACTGCGAAGCTGCAGCTCAAGCAGGCTGCTATCTTGGCTGCTGCCGAGGAGGCTAGAGCTAGACTGGCTGCTGAGCTGGAGGATATGAGCGAAAATGAGCGGGAGGAGACTTTCCGAAAGGCAGATACGGACAACCACATTATGGCTATTGAGGAGGGTAAGGAGCTGCAGCGACTGAGAAAGACCAAGACGGAGGTGATGTTCACGAATGGGCTCGGTGTTGAAGCTTGGCTTGGTGAGTGTGTTGAGGTAAGAATGCTCACAATTCCTATCCTGAAATTCCTGCTGATACTTTAGGTAGATCACAAAGCCTCCGGTCAAGACTCTCGCAAACTCACAGGCATCGAGGCGCTGATCACCTTTCCGTGTGCAGAGAGGCAGCAGATTGCGACAATTAGCAAGACCAAACTTCTATGTTGCATTCAGGAATGAGGGTAGCGCAATCAAGAATGGTATTCCGACTTGAGTTCCGAGTTCAAATTCATACATACGCTGGTGGTTTCCAGCGAAGGCATCAGCAACGTTGCTAGGAAAGATGCATGGCGTGGGAGCTTTCTAGGACCAACTACGACAGCTCTACAAAATGGAATGAAATTCTCCACTCTACCATTTGAAGCAGGATATACATACCAGAAGAATCCAAATGCCGAACAGTGATTCTGGGCGTTCTTGTATCGCCAACTTGAATTATGCCTCCAACGACAATGTTGTTTTCTTTTCTGATAAGCGAAAGTGGGGATGCACCAGAAGCTGGGTGGTCCCCGGAAAGTGATCGACGGACTAGACGGTGTTGATATATATGGAGAAGATAGTTTGCAGTGGTATCATTGTCCGATGTGATCTTGTTAGTTGAGACCAGAATATTGTGTAGCAGGTGCAGTCGAATGAATGCAGTTCTCCTGGCAAGGGCAGCTGCGGGTACTCCACGCCTGCTACACATTGCTCTCGCAACTTAGGTTTGCATGATCAATTCGAAACTAATTTAATTTAGATGGATTTACACGTCTCGTATTCACGGTCGTTACATAACTCCATCGATGTTACTGTTGGTAGATTCTCCGAGTCGATTTGTGGTGGACAAGTCACGTGGCCAGCTGCATTTCCTTCTCGGCACGGTACATTCATGCTGCCGGGCTCTCCTGATCCTTGTTGACAAAGTGAGACTGCAATAATCACGTCGAATGTTGAATATCTAAATTCACTTCGGCGGGCAGTTAGAGGTAGTTGTGCTAATAAGCGCCTGCTTGGATGTTGATGCCTTATCGAGTGATATCATATCTTCACCAATCTCGCACCAAGCCGCATCTTTTCTCTCAGCACCTTCGACTCTTGTTCGAAATTCTCGACTACGAGCTCTAAAAAAGGAACCGTACTGATTTATCTCTTCAATCGTCGATCCCTCGGACGCCAGCTTCGCACCCAGGCACTCAGGCGGCTTTTTCAAGATCTTGCCACGAGGTAGAGCGCGGCGCATGTAAACAAACAACAATTGCGTCATACGACCGGTTGCTAACTGTGTTTACAGAGTCTCGTTTGGAAGCACCATTCACCTATCTTCTGCATCTCGTCCGCAACTCCAGATATCCACCGTCGGTAATCATGCACCGTCCTTACAAATTCGACCCTCCTTGGATCGACTTCTTCACCCGATCATGTCCGTGGTTCACGAAACAGCTGAAGAGCTTTCCTCATTTCCCTCGATTGCAAGTCTTCCCGAGTACGCACATGAGACAGCATCTACTGACATGTCAACCCCCTAGGCCGAAGGAGATCCAACTTATGATTTGGCAGCTAGCTGAGCCATGTTGCCAGGTCGTTTGCCTCTCATATCCAGCATCCTTGTCAGAGGACAATGTCGACTTTCCAGACGTACCCTTCCAAATTCGTCTGCGATACTCAAGACCAGGGATGCTCAGAGCCTGCTACGATGCGAGAGTTGCTGGTCTTAAACAATTCACACCGGTTTTCGAATCCTACCTGCCTGCCCCGATTCGATTCAGATATGACCGCGATTACCTGGAGCTAGACATTGGCATGGTGGAATGGATAGCCTACACGCATCTAGAAAAGAGACTGCCTCTTGTTGAGCCTCCCAAGGTCCAGTGCTTGGCAGTCTCCCTCCCATGCCTACTGAGAGCCGAAGACGTTGTGTTGATCTGCAGATACTTTACGGGTCTACGTGTCCTGTGGATCAATGAAGCGGAGCCTGACAGAATGATTCCAACCAGTGGAGTACCAGCTGAGTTCTCTCCCAAAGAAGCCAATTTCATTGCTCGTCATCGCTGGACGGACCTTCGAAAGTCCATCGTTCGGCCTATTCGCGGTGTGCGACCTAAGCTCGATCAATGGAATCCTCCTGAGCTCGTCGTTGGAACAGACACACAATGGGCTCAGCACGCGCTCGAACGTCTCTACGTCACTTTTCGCCCCCGTAATGTTTCAGTCGACTCCATGGACTGGCAGCCAACGATCAGAATTCCAAGTCTTGAGTATGTTCCGAGACTTGAAACGGTCCGAGGTCCAATGTCAACGGTGACCTTCGCGAGAGATACTAAACTGAAAGGTGCGTTTATGAATGATTATCGAGAGCACGCGAGAATGAGATCGTGGGTTTTCGAGGACTCTTCTCTCCGTTTCCGTGTCCTTGACTCAAAAACTGGTTTGGACTATGATAAATGGAAATGGCCTGGGCGTCGGTAGTGATTGGACATACGCGATGTTCGATATCACAGGTGGACAAGCGCTGTAAATATGCTGAACATCTGCCGAGGGACATTGGTGTTTGGTGTGAGGTTACGTGTAGACACAGGTCTTGAAGTGTAAGATTATTGTAAATGGAATGCAGCAAATCTCCCAAGCAAAGTCAGATTTCAGGGATCGAGGTAGTTTATGTAGTGAAAAGGTGAAAAGCCCAAAGTCAGGAGGTCGTGTACATCGAAAGCTTGAATTTCTTGGATCACTTCACCTCCTTTTAGACCACCTGCAGAGGCTGCTGTTTTGGTTCGTTCTGAGTATTCCTGTTCCTAGCTGGTGTTGGTATCAAGACAAATGTCATGACGGTCCCGAATTCTGGCCAGTACTGATACGATCCTCGTCTGATTAATCTTCACCAAGGGTCGAGCTCAGTGATTAACAAGTTATAGCTCTACTCTCCCACCCGTGTCTCTATTGACTTTCCACACTTGTATAGATCAAATTCAAAAATGTTCCTGAATATCTCAGCTGAAAATTTGCGTCGAGTTCACTTGGCCTTTGGGATGCACAATGAAGACAACTCCCTCAGGCTGGCACACAGACATACCATGTCGTCCAAACATTTCATGGTCTAGCCTTTCGCTTCCGCATTGCGCAATCCGAATACTGCCATAGAGCATTCCATCATTCCGTCAAATGGTGGACGGGACACAGGTAAAAGCTGCAGTAGAAGAGCCTCATAGATACCCTTCGGCAAAAACGTTCTGAAGGGCGATACTGAACCTGAATAGTCTTTCACGCCGCAAAATTGATCTTTCTCTGCCTGTTTGGGAACTTCAAATAGTCCTCACGCAGACTCGGCCCAATCCAGGCAAGGATTGTAAGTTACATTGATTTTCTCCATGTTTAGACATCATTTGTTCGGTTGTGATTCGTTCCCGTGATCGTTCTCAACAATCCCTAGCTCAACAACATGCGCGGTTGAACTGGCCGTTGTCGATCCGCTTTGCCCGCCATGGTGGGCCAGAAAAATGCTTATCGAGGGGAGGCAAGCGCAGATCAGACCAATGGAAGTCTCCGCCGCTCTGTAAGAATATCAGCAAGTTGAAAGCACATCTTCGCTCACTTGGAGCATATCTGATTTTCACCAACCCGAATAAGTTGAAAGCAGCTCCATACAACGTTCCATTATGCGTCTCCCATATCTGCCTCACAAACACTACTCTCGTGATACTGGCCACCACCGCAAGACCTCCTGCCGCGAGCATTCCAATGGCTCTCAATTTCATTCTCAGTGGCATCCTAGCTCCCCAAACCAACGGTATAGGCACAATCAGCACGGCCAGATCTGTGACGGTGCTCATGATTGTATCCGATAGATATATCACTCTCATGTCCAGACAGGTCGCATTAGGATATGGTGCTCGATCCCAGTAAGCGGGGATTGGAGTGCAGACGAAAATCTTAGCAAATTGCATCGGTACGTAGAAGCCCAAAACGACGAAGATGAAGATATTGACAGCGATCGTGGATTTGTGGGCGGTCTTGAACAACCGAGCAGTAAAGAGAAGAAGTGTGAGCTTGATCAGACATGCCGTCGGCCCGTAAAAGAGAAGACCTCCGTAATTGACCTATTTCTTTTTCAGCAATGCCAACAATCTCAAATTCCCAAGAAATGCGCATTGTGTCTTACTTTCAGGAAGTCCTTCAATTCGATTCGAGAAACTTCCCAGACATTATATCCGCCACCAAAAACCCCAACTAACCATCCAAATATTGATCAGTCGCCCACTCCTGGTAATGTAAAATGCAAAGAGACTTACGAAGTATGTTGTCCGCTATGTATCCCAAAAACATTACCCAAGCAGCCAGACATACCCCTTGTAAGGTCAGCCTACTCCACAGTGCAACAAGTCCGTGGGACATGATACTTACAGTCCTCCCCGAAGGTTGAATTCTGGATTATTAATCTTGTATACATCCGCAGAGCAACAAATATGGTAGCGACAGCTAGACAAAACGCTTGCACAACAAACGTAACCGTGTTGAGGACGTCGCGGGGATTGCGCAGATCAGCAACAACACCAGGAGGTGGGGGTAGCGCTCCCTGGCTCGTCGACATGTCTCTAAGGGGGAGAATCACTTTCACGGGCCCGTCATTTCGATCATGATGCTATGAACGAAAGTCCATGATTTTGTTGTAGTCGAGTACTGCCAAGTGTGATGTATCGAGGGGCGGCCAATCGAGAGTGGTTGAAGGAGCCTCAACTTTGTGTGCCGGGGAAGCGACGCTGCACATTTGACTGATCCACAAAATCAAGGAATGTGGCAGTATTTGAATGATTTTCTGGATGAACGGGACTGGAGAGCGGCGTACAGATAGAGTTTGTGGTTCGCACAGACCCACTAGCTTTGACTTCAGGTTATACTTTGTCCCACACTCGCAAGTCGAAAACTAAGGATTTCATCCAATAGAAAGGTTCAGACTCCCAGGAAGCACCCTATTGACAGAAAGCTAATTATGCAAAGAAATGCAGCGTCTGAGAGTTACTAGCTATCGATGGAGAACTTCTGCGATGGTCATTCCTGCAACTTTTACCATCCGCCCCTCCAGTTCAATATCAGGAGAACATTGCGCCAAATTTGTTCTCTAATCAGCATATCAGTAGCGAACTCTCCATATTACATACTACCTAGCTTCCGGTACATCTGGATCACGATGCTTTGGGACATTTGAGTATTTAAGCTCGAACTTTATCAGCACTCCTTTGCTATGGTCCGTTTCGGCTCTGCCCTAGAATCCTAGCTTCAGACACCGATATGAGGTGCCAATAACAGGGACAACTGTGGTTTCAGCCCGAGATTGGGGTCATTCCGTTACAACTGGGATTATGCCGAGAAGATATGCTTGAACTTCTTGCGAGCTATGACAAAGGAGTGCCCCAAAAGCTTAGTTCAACCTCTTGCCTGACATTATGCGTGTAGTTAACGCCCACAGTTGATATTCAATCCCATTATTGTCACACTCAGTTCTATTTCCCCTCCAGCTCTGGATATTGAGGCAACGACCATGTCGCCTTGCTATCTGCACCAGTACCACCGGATTGACCGTAGCCCAAATACGCCGCCCATCCCGCGATCGTATGGAGAATTCCAATGCCGAACTTCGATTGGGGGAGGAGAACTCCTAAGCCGAAGCTACTTCCCTGTGTCTGAGATACCATAGGACGGAACTTCTTCTCGTAGTTTTTCACCCCTTGACCAACAGCAGCAGACAGAGAGGTCCCCTCTTGTCTCGCCAGTGCTGCGATCTCACCAGCGAGAATATAAGACCCCACAAATCCAAGAGTAACACCTTGACCGTTCACCGCCTGAGAATGTGCTGCATCACCGATCAACACAACCCGCCCTTTGGACCAACTGCATTTCGGGAGCCGAACCTCTTCCAGCCGAGTTGAATAGAGATCATCAGCCAACGGTGAATGCTTAAGACCATGCATGAAACGATCAGTCTTCCACCCGCCATTTTCGAACAACTGCGACCATGCCTTCTTCAACTCCTCCAGGCTTTCAGAATTTTGCGCTGCCTCAAGAGCAGGCTGCTTTCCGTGGACGATCATGTAAATGCGAAGAAGGTCAGGCTGGTCTTGTCTCGTCCCAATGACCTTTCGGCCTGGTAGATGGCATAATGTCCATCGATCGGAATCTCCTGGGAGGGAAGGAATGGTGAAGAATCCCATGTGAGACTTGAGTGAGTATCTTGGATCGGGTGCATCTGGACCAAGCATGATTTTGCGAATTTGTGAACCGCTTCCGTCTGCTCCAACCACCATGTCAAAGTCATCTTTTCGGCCGTCTGTAAACTGAACGTGCACTTTGCCATCTGGATTCTTGTCATCGTCTTGTTCGAGGCGTTTTACTGAGGTGTTGAAGACATGGTGGACATTGGTCTTGCTTTTGGTGAGATCATACTGAGCGAAGTTTAGCTGTAGGAAGAATATGGGGAGGAATAAGAGCAACCATCGACTTACAAGTGTCTTGACCAGATCACCTCGCATGATTTCAAACTCCGAGCTGAAACTTTGCTGGGTAGAATCTGTCGCAATGCTAGGGAAGTACGCCATTTCTTTCCCACTCTGGTCAATGAGCTGCATTCCTGGCTCATGGACAGTGACGGCACGAACTGCGGCTTCGATGCCCATCTTCTTCATCATTGGCACCCCTTGGCCTCGAAGGTCAACTTGCTGGCCATATGCTCGCATTCTAGGGAATCGCTCGATGAGTGTCACTTCGGTGTTAAGACGCGACAGCCAGTGAGCGAGAGATGGACCAGCAATGCCGCCACCAACTATCAGAACTTTCAGGACCATGTTTTCAATGGGCGAAAAAGAGAGGGAGAGAAAGAATTTGTTGGGATAATTGGGACAGTATTCAATCATCAACGTGGCTCTCGAGGCTCTTTAGCTTTATTAAAGAATATGGCGAAATGTCGTCTTGCATATGGTATGTCCGGCCCGGTCACTCGGCCGAGCCGGATTTATTAATAACTTCCAACAGAACAAGATTCACAAACGTCTTGCAATGGTATTGTATCATATGATCCGTATAAATTTCCATGCCATCAACGTGCGTATTTCCGTCGAGTCTGCAACGATTAATACACCGCATACCGGTGAGTCTTTCCCCCCGAGTGCTCACTGCGTCTGAGAGGGTTCCAAGCTTCATCTGCGGAAAGGTACCTCGGGTTGAACATACCCCCTGGCAGCCGTAAGTAAATTTCCTTACTATTATTCACATGAAGCTTTACTTCTCCCTAACTTATATGCTCACTGGATAGAACAAGCGATCTTTCAATCCTGCGGGACGGGCTCGCTCTTGACTTTCGGGAAGGGACTTTTTGGAAATTATCCTAGATAATTATTTCTTTTCTTGTGATAACCGAAATCATGCAGAACAACTGATCAAATAGTTCCCTTCTATCTCAATAGATGAACAATATCAGGACGAATGCACTATTCCGTTGGTGGCTTAGCCCACTCCTCACCTGATGGTGGCTACCGCCTATTTTAGAGGCCCATGCTTCAAAATACCACTTCATTCTGCCTTTCAGCTCGAACTTTCGTTTTACTACCACAAAGTCTGTATAATCAAAGTCTCATGTCGTGAAGAACGACACTCAGCTCTGTTCATGTCTCTTTAGCTACTGACTGGCGAGCTTGGTAAGCTCTCTCTCATAAAGCAATGCGCAAATAATCCGCCAGACACCTCATGCTTCTCGGACTTACCAGCCGAGCTGAAGGACAGTATCTGGGAATACGCTTTACCTGGTACGCGCATCATATCTATAAGAAATGGCCATCATGTCATCAGCATACCCTACTGCATCGCAATGAACACCATCGAAACCACGCTCAACGCCATGTTGCAGACGTGCCGAGAATCAAGATCCTTCGTCTTGGCACGCTATCAGCACTGCTTCAAGGCCAACCTCGGCCGTCCTATCCTGTTTTCTGGCGACAAAGACATCCTGCAATTCCATACATTGCAAGCGATGGGCGAATTTTTCACAGGAAGTAAGGAGCCCATCCTAGAAGATATCACTAAAGTTCGCACTGTGGCAGTTGGGACCCCTCCTTCGATGAGACGTCCGAATGCGAATTGGGCCCGCTACTTCAAGCCCGAAACCATGATCCCGATGGCCTGGACTCGTTTTGGGGGCCTCAACGAGATCATTATGCTGTAGCCGGCATTTAGCGAGGAGATTTACCGCCAGACGGTGGCATATTTGAAGAAGAAGCCAAAGATGCTGATCGCGATGGACAGTTTTCATAGGTCTAGAGACCTATATGTTATAGCGAGGAGGCAGTTTACTGGGACTTCGGATGCAGACGAGGAGATCGATGTCAGAATTACTACCGAAGACTTCGGAAAGTTTTCGGGGAGGGCTACATGATTCGCGAAAATATGTTGTCAGAAGCTCAAAGTGGTAGTCATCACCGGTGAATCATGGGAAACACCACCGGTTCCCACACACAATATATCAATGATTCATGGCTATAGTACTCAACTGTGGAATACTATAAAGAGACCCTGCTTTTCCTTCCCTTGGTATTCTCCTGAGATCCCAAAACCCCCATTTCAAGTATCCAGTGCCGACGAAGGACAAACGACCAGCCACGGCACTAAGCATCACTTGCGCACTATGCAGTCTACTATCCCGCACAACGCAAACAGTCCTTCCCAGACCGAAGCCTCAACCGATGACCAACGATTTGGCCTCTTTCTCAAGCTTCCACTCGAGCTTCAACTGGCGGTGTGGGAGTTTGCGATCATCCCAAACTGTATCGAAATCAAACGCCACGATGTCGACAATGGTAGGAGCACCAACGACTTGATTATCAAGAGACACCAACCCGCCGTCTTATACGTGTGCAGAGACTCAAGAAGGATTGCACTGAATTTGTACGGAGCAGGTGGGCACACAGTGAGTTATATATGGCCGAAATACACTCAACCAGACTACGAACAAAATGTTGTGGGAACTATTTACTTCCAACCCTCACAATATAAGATATAATTTCACTCAGTAGGAGACATAGCTCAATTCTCCTGGCACTGGGAACTGTCGCCCGGTCCAGTTCCAGTCCCAAAGGCGGAGCTAACCTGCATCTACCTGATCGCAACCGGAGGTTGTCTGGAGAATGCTTTCATCGACAAGATCAATAACCCCAACGATCCGAAAAGGAAATTCGTTCTTGCGGCAGTCGGACAAGGTTTGGGCCTTATTATATGCGCTCGAATGCTTCCGGGGTCTAAAGGAATTGATATTCATGAGCCCAGATGCTGAACTGCGTTCCGAGGCTGTATCTGAAGACATTGTCAACTGGTCTGACTACACTCCCTTGGTGTCCAAAGATGTGCAGGAAACCAAGACGAACATTGAGGAGTTCTCAACTGCATTCCCAGAGTTCTTGAAGCATTCCATGTCAAACGGACTCGCAGCGGCAGCAGCGCCGTCGCCGCGGGTTGAATATGGTCCGGCACGGTCGTTGTCTCACTCAGAGTGGTAAAGTAAACTCAGTGTGACTGTGATGACAGAAGAGAAATTCAGGACGCGTTTTTAAGTCGATGGCTGCATGTGTGTTGTACTGTACAAATTTTGCAGTAAATTTAGGATTGGAGATATCCAGTTTGAAGATATGTAGCCTGACTGGGCTAACTTGGCACTGTTAATCCCCCAAGCATACTTCAAGACAACCGCGAGCAACGAGTTCGATGACTACAAGGGTTCTTTACCGAACCTTGTCGAATTCTTCGTGGTATCTCTAGTAAAGTTATATAGGTCATCACAGCTCTCATCCTGTACTTAGAACTCAAGTACGCCAAACCAGAATGATGTTATCCGAAACAAATGTTGAGCCTTGCTACCTCACGATCTCCTTCAGCCACGTTTTACCTTATCTGCTTTCCAAGAATCACGTGTGTGGCGTAAACATCGGTATTTAGAACGTTCGCTGGTGCTCTTCAGCTGACATGCGTGGAGTGCGTAATCCGCTTAGGTCGGATACAAATCTATTAAAGATCATTTCGACTGATTACACTTCGGAGACCCCCAGCGCCATCCAAGAGTGGTTAACCGGTTGGTTATTATCATTTTCTAGGCTGCAACAGCACCTCGAGAACCAGGATGACCAAGGTCCAGCTTTGCGATACCTGCGCCCAAGCAATTACAGATATTGTTAGCGGTGATCTGAACCCTTCGCGTTGGACAGTCTCTAAATCCAAACCGGTCACCTATGCCTTTCCACTTGGCGACAATCTGAAGATGGCTAGAAAGCATCTGTCACAGTCCTGCGCGCTTTGCAGTGAAGCATATCGTTCGATGTCAGAATTCGATCAACCAGACTTTGGATTCCTTGACTCCACTAGATCCATGCCATATATGTACACATACTCCTCAGAAGCTCCTCATCCGGTGCTTGAGATATGCGAGGCTCCAGAAGAAGATTCTGCGAGCTCGGAGAAGAAAGTTGGGAGAACTGTGACTTTTGAGCTGTATCGCTGCGGTTTGCAATGTGATGCCCCTGAGGCTCAGGAGGATCCTATTCATTTAGATGTGGAGCTGGGCCCAGAACTCTTGGGTCGACTCGGTACACCTAAGATCAACTATTGTGGTTCAACAGAAGCTATGGATCTTATGGCAACCTGGTCTTCGCAATGTCTCCAAGGACATCCCCGGTGTGCACTCCGTAACACTGCTCAAAGACTGCCCACGAGAGTTCTTGATCTCGGGCCGGCCTCTCCCGCAGAGGAGAACGGCTCTTACCTACGGCTAATGTCATCAAATGGTCGTCGTGCACGATACGCTTGTCTCAGTTACAGATGGAGCTCGCTGGCCCAGCAGTACAGGACGACTCGGCAAAACTACCATGAGCATCTTTGTAACATTGCAATACAACGGCTAACCCAGACCTTCCGAGATGCAATAAAGCTCGTGCGCCACTTAGGTCTCCGCTACTTATGGATCGATTGTCTCTGCATAATTCAAGACGACGACGACGACTGGGAAAGAGAATGTGGCCGCATGGCAAGTATCTTTGAGCACAGTTTCATCACGATATCCGCACTGTCAGCGAAAGATAGTACATCTGGGCTCTTTCATCGCTGGAATACCTTTGATGCTTGGAAGCTGCATATTCAGACGCGAGATGGGACTCAGATTGGGCTACGCGGAGAGCAGTCCACGCTGAAGGGAGATCTGGAGAGCTCGAGCATGAGCTTAAGAGGTTGGATATTGCAAGAAAAGATACTCAGCCCTGTTCTTGCACATTTCGGACACACGCAGATTCATTGGGAATGTCTCACTGGGACCACCTCGGAACTCAGAGCTACGTATCTGTTACCGACCAATAGCCCGCTAAAATACTTCTTACATGAGGTACGACGATCTGGACTTGAGAAGTCTCCTCAAGGTCCTTTTATCTCATGGTACATTCTGATGCAACCGTATTCGCGTATGGCTCTGACGGTCGAGACTGATCGATTGCCTGCTATCATGGGTCTCGCTCAGCGGTTCCAAGAATGCTTTGGCGCCACATTCGTCGCTGGGTTATGGGTGGAAAATTTGCATGGAGGTCTTCTGTGGCACAGCTCTAGGCAACGGAAGCCATCTGACCTTCCGAAGTCTAGAGCATCGTCAGCGATTTCGCCGTCATGGAGCTGGATCCATCTTGCTGGGGTATCAACACAAATCAGCTTCGAGTGGTTCAACAATAAGACAGCGGGAGTTCGGCGCCGGATGATTCCAGTGAAAAGGGTGATCTCAGACACTGATCTTAGGCTTGTTGATGTGTGGACCTCTCACAACACTGCACTTCGCAAAGGGGCGATCAAGGGATATATACAACTGTGGGGAGTAGTTCACAAAGTCCAAGTCTGTGGTAAAGGGACAGTTGTACGTCAGTCTACAGCTCGTAAAGAAAAGATCAAAGCAAGACTCGCCACACAAAGTGTGCAAAATGCCTATTCTTCGTCTTCCGATCCCGAGGTGTTATGCCGCATTGATATTGAATGCTCTGAGCTATTGGAATGCTATCTTCTTGTTGTTTCCGACTGGAGTTTCGAAGACACCTCCAATGGATCTGTGATTGAAAAAGAGTGCTCATCAGTGGATCGACGCTGTTTTCTACTGTTGAAAAGGCTGAGGAGGCCGAGGAGAAATGGCAATCTCCAGGATCTTGGGCGATTTGAGAGAATTGGCTTGGGGGCCGGCATTCCATTGCTTGTTGAACGTCTCTGCGGGAATTTGCACGAGAAGAAATTCCTAACAATCACCTGACAGACACCTTGCAAGATAAATAACAAAACACCAGGCGTCCCAAGCAGAAGCTTTTATGATTCCCTCTACGCAAGTCATATACACATATCGATCCCATCAATGCCAACAATTTCAACAGTCCCATTCAACCCACAGTCCGGGAGTAAACTAAAATCTTAAATCCCAGCCGATCTTCGGCCCAAGAGTTGGCAACTCATCCGCCACACTCTGCACATCCTTATCACCACGACCACTTAGACAAATAACGATATCCTGTCCTTTCTCCATCGTCTTCGCCAGCTCAATGGCAGCGAAGATTGCATGCGCTGTCTCCAAAGCAGGGATGATACCCTCGAGTTGAGAGATAAGGCGGAACCCGATGAAAGCTTCAGCGTCAGTGGCCGCGATGAACTTCGCGCGCTCGTTATCTTTCCAAGATGCGAGCTCGGGTCCGACACCAGGGTAGTCGAGACCAGCGGACACAGAGTGCGTATCCGAGATCTGGCCGTTCTTGTCTTGCAAGACGTAGGTACGGACACCATGTAGAACACCGATTGTTCCTCCACTGAGAGTGGCGCTGTGGCGGTCAGTGTCAATACCATCTCCACCGGCTTCGACACCGAGGAGCTTGACGGATGGGTCATTGGAGAAGGGGTAGAACATTCCGACGGCATTGGAGCCACCGCCTACACAGGCAATGACTGCGTCTGGGAGCTTGCCGCGCTTTTCTTGCATCTGGGCTTTGGTCTCGTTGCCGATGACTGATTGGAAAGTGCGGACAATGGTTGGGAAGGGATGGGGACCAATGGCCGAGCCGAGAATGTAGTGAGTAGTGTCGAGCTTGACGACCCAAGCGCGCATGGCTTCGTTGACTGCATCACGGAGTGTGCGAGATCCAGCTTCAACTGCGACGACTTGTGCGCCAAGAAGCTTGATGCGGAAGACGTTCAAAGCTTGACGTCTTACGTCTTCCTGGATGATTATCAGCAATGATCAAGTAGAACAGAGAATTTGACTCACAGCTCCCATATAGACCGTACACTTCATGTTGAACTTGGCGCAGACAGTTGCGGTTGCTACACCGTGCTGTCCAGCACCCGTCTCACAGATAATTTCAGTCTTGCCCAACCGTCTTGCCAAGAGAATTTGACCAAGAGCATTATTGATCTTGTGACTTCCGGTATGGTTAAGATCTTCTCTCTTTAACCAGATATTGGCACCACCAGCATGCTCAGTAAGTCTCTCGGCCATATGCAAATGGCCTGGACGTCCCATCCAAGGGTAGTATGATCTGTACTCCTCCCAGAACGTTGGGTCGTCCTTGATCTTGTTGAATCCTACTTCCAGCTCGGATAAACAGTCCATCAGCGACTCGGGAACATATTGACCACCAAATTTTCCAAATCTTTGGGGAATCGATGCAGGATCAACTGGTTCATCCGTGTTGAGAGCTTCGATCTGGTCCACCAGGTTTGGTCCGCTGGGCTCCTTGATAATAGCGTCAACATGGACATTATCTCCACTTGGCTCTTTCGCGCCATTGACTGCCTCAACGATGCCAACTTCTCTCGTCAGACTTCCGTTACCGTTGACAGCCTTTCTCCTCCCACAGACCTTAGCACAGTATTCTTCGACATTCTTTGCTCCCTCTCCAGCCTTCGACTCTGCCAAAGTGATGATGATCTGACTGCCAATGACTACCCCATCTGCGATCTCGGCCACACTCAAGAAGTGCTCTCTTGTGCTGACACCGAATCCAACTGCAGCTGGGACATTTCCAGAGTAATCCTTGACTCTTTTCAGAAGGTCAGGAAGACCTGTACTTAGTGACCCAGTTGCGCCAGTGACACCCATCCGCGAAACAACGTATATGAAGGAGTCGGCAAGCTTGCAAAGAAGCTTCATTCGTGATTCGGAGGTAGCTGGAGCGATAAGAGGGACGTATGAGAGTCTGCGAAGGCAAATGTCAGTATCTATTTTCGCCTGAATCTTGTATGGGTAAAACAGATCTGACTCACCCTCCTCTCGTGCAGAAGTTCCTGAATGTAACGGCTTCCTCGGGCGGCAGATCAACGACAATAAAGCCATTGACACCTGCCTCTCTACAGTCCTTCAATAACTTCTCCTCTCCATAGCTCAGCATCGGGTTGTAGTATCCCATAAACAGAACTGGGACTGTCAAGCCTTTCTTTCGTGCATCGCGGACCATTTGTAGGACCGAAGTAACCGAGACTCCATTCTTGAGGGCTTGCTGTTGCAGTTGTAAGCATATGGTAATCCAATGGTGGTTGTGCTCGTACTGTGTTGGCTTTTTGGATTGTGACACCATCTGCAATTGGATCCGTGAACGGGATACCGAGTTCAATTACATCTACAGAAAAAGTTAGCACTGCAATGTTGATGTTCAATTGATATTCTTACCTGATCCACCAGCCTCCATTCCTAACATGACATCCACAGTCTCCGCCGGTGTGGGATACCCAGCTGTAACATATGTCACCAGCGCGGGCTACATTCAAACAACAATTAGCATCCAAGTGGCGGTATGGAGGGGTAGCAATTGTAAGATGATTAAACATACTCTTCCCTCCGCCTTACATTCTGCGAACTTATTCTTAAGACCTTCCATGATTGCGAGTGTTGAAAATTGTGTATGAAGAGTCAATGGGCAAGAGTTCAAGCCAGAGGGCGGATACAGAAATATTTGAATGAGTCAAGATCAATAGCCGTCCGATGTACCAGGGCATTTACGCCCCGCGGCCGAAAGAGGTCACCGCCTTGGGCAAGATTATGTAATGTGGGAACTGTTGACTTGGAATTTATCCGGAGCTCGCCACAAGTCACCAGCTGCCTCAAACACAAATGCAGATCCAGCATTGGAACATCCAGAGTCTCACGATAACTTCGACAATAAGTATTCAATTGATCCGAAACAATGTCACGCCTACTACCAAGAAAGTTTCTCCTCCCCTCCCGCCGTTTCTTCACAACCACCCCCATTAGACCAGCCTTCTCCACCGGCCCAGCACCACCACGACTTCCCCCAAAAGAACAAGAAGAATTCGAGCGTCTGCAAAAATCATCTACCGGCGCCTTCAGCACACCACGAACCATAAACCCCACCATCGAAACCCCGTCTGCACCTCGAGCCCGCCCGCAAATAAACCAATCACCGGCATCAAGCTCCGAGGTCAAGACTACTAGTTCGGCTTCGGATGTAGAGGTTGAAGCTGTGAATGCGAGGATAGCGTCGACGGGTAAGGGAGAGGAATTACATCCTGATATCAGGAGGGGTGCGAAGCCTGAGTTCGAGGGCGATAGGAATCCGAAGACCGGGGAGGTAGGAGGGCCGAAGAATGAGCCGTTGAGATGGGGGAGTACGGGGGATAGAGGGGATTGGAGTTATAATGGAAGAGTTACAGATTTCTGAGGGGAGAGGGAATCTGTGGCAGACTTGTATATATGGACTTGCTATTGGGAAATGGCAGTGGATGATTGTACCTTAGTGTAATGGACTACTGGTATGAAATCATTGCTTGTGTCAATTCATCGCTGTTGACTTATCTATGCAGAATATATTAGTATATTGAAAAGTGTGTGTGCCAGACTGGCTGGGACACTCCAATGTCCCTCCCCAAAATCACATCGAAAGCTTCTCATCCTCTAATCACCTTCGCCAATGCAGCAATCCCTTCATCCGCCACTTCGCATGGTCCAACTCACATCGATAGCTAGGGATCCGGTATCTCAAAGTGCGCATGTACGGTATACTGTGCAGACACGTATCATGCGTATCCGCCCAAATCCCCGACCATTTCCTCCACTCACTCTTCAGCACAAACTCAAATGTCGGCATCTTCCAATTCTCCACGGCGCACCCCTCAAATCTATTGTCCGTCCGAATCAGCTTTTTGATCGCATCATCGCGAATGACGGACAACGGACTGTCAGAGAAGGTGACGAAAGCTCCAGTCATAGATCTGGTCAAAGCGAGCTTCTCAGAACACATGTTTGATTCTGAGTAGAACAGCACAATCCTCTCGAGCGTGAGAATCTCCGGAAACTTCAAGAAAGTGCTTATCCGATCGCACCACTCATATTCCGTCTCAACACTCGACCACTTATCAAGGTCCATCGCAATAGTCTTGATCCCGAACATATCAACATACCCGAAAGCTTCCACCAAGAGAGCGTAATCCGGAGTCCAGCCATCATACCCACCAAAGCTAGGGCTTTGCGCTCTGTTTGGACCGCAGTCCGTCAAATAGATTTCCAGTATCTCTCTACCGCTGAGATTATATTCTGCAGCGCCTTGGATTTGAGGTCCCCAGACGACGCTAGGGCCCCAAGCACTGGTCGCGAGCTCTCGGGATAATAGGCAAACTTGACGGACAGCGGGCTGGTTCTTGATGAATTGGAAATATTTCCGCCAGGATTGTTTCCGAAACGTGCATTTTCCCGTTAGCCAGTGCTGCCCGGCCCGTTCGATGACTTGGATGATGAAGCGGGAATTGGCGATTACAATCTTCCAGATCTGGATTTGGATCTCCTTGGGAAGTTTGGTGAATGAGACAAAGTCCCCTCCTGATTTGGCCTTCTCGGCTTGTGGGAGAAGTATTCGAGGTAGCTTGGATTGATCTCCTTTCTTTCCTCTTGACCTATTATCCTGTCAGCATTTATTCCTCCTAGAATACTAGAGGGTTGAGACGCACTGCAGCATGTTTTTGACGAGGGAAGATGAAGTCTTGAGAGCGAGCTTACACTCTTTCACAGCGGCACGGCGCTTTCCGTTGATGAGCGCCATTGTACCTCAATTTGCCCTACGAGATTCAGGACATCGAAGTGCTGCCGGCGTTGGTCGAGATGTTTTGATTATCAACAAAGCTTTGGTCTCTGGTGGAAGAAGAAGTCGAAGCCGAAGCCGAACACATGTCAAAGCTATAGGCAGAGCTACTCTTCGACTGCATCAATGTTTACTTCATTGTTGACAAGTGAATACCCCGCACTAAGTCGACTCGACAGAGCTGGCTCAATCAATGGTGTGATACCTCGCTAGACATTGGACGAGATTCGAACTTGGCTGTCGGAGTGTTGAAAGCTCGCAAAGCCAAAGCTACGTCGAAATGGACAAACCGAACCTCTTCTCAAATGTTGCAATCGTTGAAAAAGCATGTTCTTGAGTTCTAATTATCCTAATGATCTCTCAGGATCACAGTCCTTCCAGTTATTATTCTTGCTCTGATTACTATTTAGTCGCCTCACTGGGTTTCTGCATCTTTCTCCAAGCCATCTGGAAAGTGAGCATGTCTATTGCTAGTCGCTGTTGTGCGTGTCTCGGCTGCGTCGTCAGAGTAATCGACACTCAGTGTCTCCTGGGTCAAGATTTGTTTTGCTCTTGGTGATCAGTATGATCCCGAAGCGAGTTTCGAAAGAAGTCTAATTCTCATTACATTTCACGGAAGGCCGGGATACAATAAGTGCCGAGGTGGAGCTCGCACTTTATTCAAAGGTAAACTTCTCCACGAAACTTCTTGACTTTCTATAAGCTATTGCTATTCCACAACTTTTTGTCTCTCAAAATTTTCACACTACAATCCTTGCGAACTCAAAAAACATCAAAGAAAAATTCCTTCCGCACCAAGATCAGCCAAGCACAAAATGATTCGATGCTCCTGCCCAGATGACGCGGTGCGCACCCAATTGGGAAGAGGGGTTGGTCCCGACAGTGTGGTAAAGGGTGTCACTGGCTTTTATCGCGGACTTGGCTACACATTTAACTATTGTGCGGATAATCCCGCGTTGAAGACGTCCATGGGTGTAGTTCCCCGGGCTGCGATACGGCAGAGACGTTGAAAGTGGCATCATCCCGTGCATGATGCAGTGTGATGAACACTTCCGTGAACTGGTTATCCCCCGATAGGAGGATTTGAATGAAGAATGGGCCGTGGGGGAAATGATGTGTGGCTTTTGTAGATATTACCAAGGTCTCCGTGACCCCTCTCAATTCTCGTTGCCCCGCCTTCAGAGCACGAAGCTTCTGCAGAGTTTCAATCTCGTTGATTCTGCAAAGATTACATGGGGCTTTAACCATCAAAACCTCTGCTACTTTACGATGTCTACCCTTCCAGAAGCAGGTTCTGCCCCTCCAGCGACGGGAATCGAACCCGAGGTGAGCCTCCTACACAAGTCTGCAAGCAATAAGGAATAGGTTGATACTTTCTAGGCCGATACCTACGACGATGCAGATTCTTCTCTCGGGGTATGGATTTCTCTTAAACACTGCACACAAAGCTGACAGATCCGCCTCTGTTCAGAGCGCCCTGGGCAGCTCCACGACATCCATCGGTTCCAGCATTTTGAACTACAGGAAGGAGAACGGGAGACGATACCATGCCTACAAAGACGGACGTAGGGACGATACATCCAAAAAGGAAATTTGTCTGACATTGATCCAGAGTATTTGTTTCCAAACGATGAGCAAGAGAGCGACCGATTAGGTACGATTCAGGACCTCGTAATACGCGCGCGTGCTAACAAGGAACAGATCTCCAGCATCACTTACTGTACATGACTTTTGATGGGAAGCTTCACACGGCACCGATTCCCAAGGAACAGCAGCTGCATCGCGTTCTTGATGTTGGAACTGGGACCGGGATTTGGGCGATTGATTTCGGTACGAGTTCTGGATAGTCGTCTTTTCCCTATTTCTACTGATCAGTATACAGCGGACGAGCACCCTGAGTCAGAAGTGAGTAGATCACGATTTTGAGAGACACTCCAGTGTATGCTGACCACTGCAGGTCATCGGTGTGGATCTCAGCCCAATTCAACCATCATTGTGAGTGATGCTCCAAGTTCTAAGCTGGAGATGTAGGATACTAAGTCCTTGTAGCGTGCCACCAAATTTGAGCTTCCAAGTCGACGACATAGAAGAACAGTGGACCTTTGGGAGCAAGTTCGACTTTATCTACAGTCGCATGATGACAGGCTCTCTGATGAACTGGCCTAAGTTTTTCTCTCAGTCTTACGAGTAAGTAACTCACACCATCTCATTTCTACCCTCAGCTCCTCAGATTGCTGTTGTTTACTGAAGCTGCCATGTTACAGAAACCTCAACCCAGGAGGATGGATCGAAGTCGTCGACATCTGCCTCCCCTACCAATCTGAAGACGGCACACTCAAAGAGGACTCGGCGATCAATTATTGGATAAAGACTGGAATTCCTGGTGTGACTGCCCTTGGTCGAGAGATCCACACGGCGCATACATATAAGGAGCGGATGATCGCAGCTGGGTTTGAGAACGTGACTGAGGTGATCTATAAGTGGCCAACGAATAGGTGGCCGAAGGATAAGAGGATGAAAGAGCTTGGTAAGAAGAGAGACCAACTCTTTGTTGGATTGGTCGTAGTTAGGGCTGACAAGAATGGTAGGAATGTGGGCTCTGGAGAACATGTTGAGTAGCTTGGAAGCCATTAGTCTAGCCATCTTCACTAGGGGACTGGGCTGGAGTAAAGCGGAACTCGATGTTCTCCTCGCAAAGGTGCGGGGGGAGATGAAAGACACAAAGATCCATGCATATGCACCAATGTAAGCCCGTTCCCCATTGTGACAACAATCCAGCATATAGCTGACGAAAGGGCAGCTATGTAGTCTACGGACAGAAGCCCAAGGCCGGTTAAGCAAGATACTTTTTCGAGTTCTTTTGAACTAGGAGATTCTGAACTAGGGCACAACCTTTCCATCTTACACACATAACAGCCATACTGACTTGAGAACAGTACGACGCCTTCTATGCCAAACAACCAAAAGTCTCATTCACGAGCTGTCAGCTCGGCTACATTGTCGCTTCGGAAGGACCACAGACACCTCTCTATTACAACACCAAGAACTGGAATGACTGGACTTAAGCATCCACATTACATTCCCCGATACAGGTTCTGGAGATCCGGTCAGCAGAGGTCCAATTTATCGTAGCGAAGAATAATAAATCGAAACTCACAATTTCCTGAACTGTCGCAGCCCTCAACATGCTTCTGCAGGATAATAACATCGATCCTGTTCCCCATCAGCTTTTCCTTCTCGTAGACCTTCTCCTCCTGGGGAGCTTGCATTGAAAATCAAATGATAGGAAATAAAAAATGCTCTAGATTTGATAACTCACCACCTGCCCATCTTCCACCCCACCCTCTCCATCTTCCCCACCTCTTCAAACCCCCATCCAACATACCAATCCCTCAAGCCCAGCCCCGCACCAATTGTCTCCACATCAACAGCCATAACAGCCAAAACCTCTCTGATCCTGCTTTGCCCGCACGCCTCTAGCAACTTTTCAAGTAGCGCGGATCCAATTCCTTTATAAAGATGCTCAGGATGAACAAACAAGGAGAGTTCGCCTGTATGAGTATATGCGGGAAGAGAAGGTCGAAATGGAGAGAGGTAGGTATAACCTACTACTACCTCTTCCCCCTCGTCATGACTCTCCACCGGTGTTTGTGTGCCTTGTCTTTGGACCTCAAACTTTTCGGGTCGTCGCTTACGGGGAATGACGGCTACTAAGAAGGGCAGGTGGTTTTCGGATACCATGTTCTGATATCGGGCTTCGAACTCGGCGTCTGTTAGACCGGCTGTAGCGAATGTGAGGACCGTGTTGAGAGCATAGTGGGTTTGGATGGAGGCGATGGATGGGATGTGCTTGGGTTCGGCCCTTTTTATCAGCAGATTTGTATTCATGGTGTAATTGTCTAGTAGTGACAAATGAATGTTGTCTGGTTCTATATTGAGGTTGAGTGACTCGATTAATCATGGCAGAGGAAAAGTGGGGGTGATGGATGGGACCCCCGCTCGCTTCTGCTGCATTTTTGGCGAATTGGATGCAGATCAAGTTACACGAACGGAAGTTTAAGTGTTGATAATGGTCACGAGCAAATTTCATCGTAGAATTAAAGGACTTTCAAGGGATGTCAATTCAAATCAGGGGATAATGACAGGTTTTAGAGGTGATGAAGTGAAGATCGATTCGTTGATTATCCTGTTTGTTTACTGAAGTAGCCCAGCTAGACGAAGCAGATAATCTATTTATCTCAAGTGAGTCTCTGCGATGAGCGTGCGAAAAATGCCTACCCTATGAAGTAGGTAGAAGATGAAGATTTCGATTGGGACCCAAGGTAATTGCACTGGCCTCAGATATCAAGCTCTCCCTCCTCGGATTGACTTTCGAAATCATCCTCCTTCATGACCACAAACTCTGGAACTCTCCATCGATAGCTTTGTCCGATGGTTAAGTTATTCAGTCGTTCTGTTTCATACCACATTTGATCCCAGAGTAGCTTCTCAGTGACGAAACAATTTTGAGCGTAAGGCCTTAAGTCATTCATCTTCATGAGGGCTTCATCTTCTCTCCCCTCCGGGTACTCACCTTGCAGGATATATAGCTTTCTCAACGTTCCAAAGCCTCTGACTGCTCTCATAAGAGCACCGAAGAGCGGCATGTCCCGCATGTAGTTGTTCGCTATGCTATAAAGTGAATTTCCATACGCATCATCTCGTACTGCGATCGAGCCGAACAGCTCTACTCGCAGCACCTTCGCTGCATTTGGACTGCTAGCAAATTTGTGCAGAGCTTCAGGGCGGTCGAAACAGATGACATCGGTTTCCTTATTGATCAGAACTGGCCATCCGTTCTCCATGAAGCTGTGGAACTTGTATGTGTGCGTTTCAAGCAGAGTATCGCGGCTGAGTCGGTCGGCTCCGGAAAGTCCTTGGAACTCTGCTGGGAGGCAAATTAGGCTGCTGAATCTTGGAGGAAAGAAACTTCATTCCTCTCGGATTTCGATGATTCGTGGCAATATTGATGCTCTGATGATAGAGAGTCTTAGCTCTGGCGCCAGCCTGGAATATATTGGGAAAGACGTTGGAGGCTTGTTGACACTTTGCTCGTGAGTTTGCGTAACCATGACAACGTCATCAGCGGGGATTGCTGCGGTATTATTCACTTGATCCTCCATGATTGCATTTAGAGCTAGATCTGGATGAACTGCGAGTTTATGGACGTGTGTTGACAGCTTTGAGGCTGTCTATGAATCAGAACTGCTTGTTTCTGTGGACGATACGAAAGAGTAGACAAGGACGTGTGTAGTATTTCTATGTAATACACAATATTATTTAGATATACCTACCTTATCTTTAGCGACTACACTCTGTTTTGATGCCTTCTTTTATACTGATCCTTTTCCCCCAAAAGTGGTTTGTCCCAGTATCTACCCTGGTAGCTTTGGCTATATCTTGGGAACAAAGGCAGTCACTTTCAAAACAATGACATTTTGAGAATGGCCATTCTAAGGTAACATTATTCCGTGAGGACCTCTTTCTTCGATGTTATTGCCACAAAGGCACTTTCAAATATGAAAGCCACACAGACAAAGAAATAATGATACAAAAGGTGTCGATTGAGATGGATTCAGGTTGCCAGAATTTTCAGAATATGGCTCTACACTTCATGTAGTCAAAGTGCGGCTAGTAATGAAAATATCCAAAATTACAATGGCTCAAACTGGACAGGCGTGATCATCTGTCTATTGTTATTCCGAGAAAGTCCCTTGTCTGAAGCACAGCAAGGTGGCCTGTGCGAAAAGTATCCAATATGATTAACTTCGTGAAGATATCTCAATCAATCCAAGCCTATGCACTATTACGTCGGGGTAGCGAGTTCGGTTCGCTGACACCTTCGGGGATCCTATCAGACATGGCTTGTTCATTTGAATCGGTCACATCGTTTGCCCCATCCCCAGTCGTTGTGCCGGTCAAACCAATTAGGAAATGATCCTGATTCTCCACCATGAAAACCATCACTGAAGCTGCCAGTTCATGATCCTCCGCTGTTATGGATTGTGGCTCTTTCGATAGCAAGCTCGATTGAAACACTGCAACCAGGCGCGAAGATGTCATGTGGTTTATTTGCGACTTGGATGCAAAAACCGCAAGCAAATCGAGCAGGTATAAGAGGAGTTGTCGGTTCAAGGGCGATAGATTGATTACGCAGTCCTGAAATTCAGCGATGCTGGTCATGGTATCTTTCGTGGCGGCATCTCTGCTGAGGCATGCGATGAAAAGGCTGTAACAATCGAAGGGTATGACTGGTTCTGGCAAGGTCTTCAGGTATCTCAATACCAAACTAGCAGCATCATGTACGAGATACTGCGACCAGTCGAGCCCTTTTCCATAGCGATCAGGCATGTCAAATATACCCTGAAGCTCGAATACGTTCTTTGCCGAACCACTTTGATAGAAAATATTCTCCACTTCTCTCCCTAAAACGGTATTAGCATCCTTTAATTACTTGGCGGCTCACTGGGCTCTTGCCTTTTTCTTTCAAGTAGACACCACATTTTGCAACGACGATGGGTACATAGCCGTAAATGTAGGACTGCCCTTGATCGTCAAACAAACTTATTGCCACGTTGGCGTAACTTATGCTTTGTTGTAATGCAACACCAAACACGCGAAGAATTGCCGTATCCCTGGCCTCTGGTACTGGTGTCTTCGGGTCCTTCGTCGAAAATGTCGCCGCTATCCTGACTAGTCGTTTTCTGAACGATTTTCTTCCAGAATTACCACTCGAAGGTGTGACATGAGTCAATTGCTCCGGAGATAGCAGTTTCTCTTGACTCTCGTCAAACTCCCCGAATTGATAGAACTGGCTGTTGCTTATATCAAAAGCATATAAAGGTAGGGCCTGTACCGCAATGATCGAAATGTTATCAGATAGGCTCAAGCCAGAAAGCATAGACCAAGAAGCTGTTCTCCCAGCTGAGCTTATCACAGAGAAAGCTCCGCCGGGATCTCTTGCGATAGACCGTTTGTATACCCAAGAGTTCTCGAGTTCTTCCTCAAACGCAAACCCTGCAGCATTTCGAACAAAATTTTCCGGCTCGGTCTGTGGATCAGGCGGTTGAACGACGGGTGGATCGATCCCCATCCTCATCTCGATAGAGGCAAGACGTTCGGCGATGAGCTTGTTGCTATCTAGAAGGGCTTTGATCGTCGCTGTGAGTTCATCCACAGCATCTTCGGCTTTGTAGGTCGAATCGCAAGTCAAGATTGTCACCATGAGGGTCATTGATGCCTTGTGGGCTTCCAGCTTCTTCAAGTGCTCTTGTATTGTTGGTGCTTTTGTTGCCCATCGCATGCGATTCATCAGGCCTAATTTCTCGTCTGATCCAAGGGTTTCGACGAATACATCAAGGTCTGAGAAAGTTGACACACAAGCCGATAAAGTAACGACTATCTGATCCACGAGGATAAGGGAAGTTCGCTCCCTTGTGACTTTCATTCGACCCAGCAACATCAACTGGAGTTGCGAAAGCACGGATCGTATTGTGTCAACGGTCGTTTTGATCTCCCGAAGTTCATCAGGGGCATTCTTTCCTTTAGAAATGAGGGGGCTGAGAACCTCTGATATTTTCCACGACGCCGAGAGAAGGCCAACAATGGCCATCGAGACGCTGAGAGGGTCCATCGCACCCCTGAACGCGAAGAAGAGATACTTATTGATGGAAAGCCATATAGAAAGAGCTGTGAACAAGAACAGAGATGATGAAGCTCAGTATCGACCGCGGAAAATATATCCCAGCCCTGTGGCTTCGTGGCGCAGCATTCTTAGCTGCATATCGAAAGCCCTGTCTTTCAGATTGGACCGTCAGAAGCTGCGGCGATGCAAGCCTCCACACAATTCGTGAAATCAATACGCGACATATGATTTCCAGGAAAAGTACACGAACGATTTGAGTTAACGACCTATCAAAACATCGTTATAGACTAATAAACATTTTGTGGTGCGGAATTTGCTTCCGCAACGTTAATGCCAGTTATCATGGGAAATTTCTCACTTGATAGGCACTCACCAAAATCTGAATTGGCAATGATACCGGATAGCAACTGCGTTGAAGCTAGTGATCTACCGAAAGTGTCTCATTCCTTTCTCTTAACCACTGGACCAGCCTCAGGCACATTGTTGTGAAGACCTCTTGTTTGAGTTCCAATCATCTCTTCACTTCTTCCGCATCTCACAACTCTTCTATTCGAGAAGGTTAATAACAATTCAGAAGATCTTTTCTAGCATAAGACCACCTTCTGGGATTTCACACTGCCTTCACTGGTGAATACAAGAATGCATCTTCGCCGTTCAAAGCCAGTAAGCCCGGCCACTGAGATTTTGGTGCAAATACTTACAACTTGTTCTTTCAGGTCGCTCCTCCATATGTGTTGACTAGTATCTTCGAAGCTACAACAGCTGGCCAATTTCGTGCGGGTTCTAAAACACCTTCATCAGTCATGAAGCTGACGACCTATGCCCCTTCAGCATTCACAACTTGAGGGGCATCAGCATGGCGCCTAGAATCACACACAGCATTAGTATTAGTTGCAAAGGCTGCTAGTATCATTCCCTTTCACAATCTCCGTAAGTCAGACCATTCCATCCGGACCATCGTGGTTGGATCCCGAGACGGTTATTTCATTCCTACTCCAGGTAACTCCACCATCAGCTGAGGTAAGACAGACCAACTTATTCGAGCAGTAATCATGGATTTCTAAGCGGAGTCTGAATACCAAATAAAAAAAACCACCGAGTTGTGAAGCGAGCTGACGACAAGTCGAAGCTGCAACTGCCTAGGGTAGTATATGATTCGAGCAACGGGGTCTGTGTAAGATGCAACTATTGTATCGCCAATGATGAAAGAAGCTTCACATGACCAAACTGTAGGAGCAAAGATGAACATCAGGCATACTTGGTTGTAGCAGATGCTAGATGGAATGCTCCCAGCAGATGATACGCCAAGAATAGGCTGTCTGAATAGACGTTGAAACACAGCCATGATTTATCTAAGGGAAAAAAGACCGACTTTGGGTGGTACTCAGCACTCTAGAGTTCTGAGTGACACTAGTTTGCCATCCATTTCAATTGAGTGATGAAGATTCACCATATGATTGCTCCTAATCCCGCACATCATTCCGAGACCTTCCTCGGTCTAGAATTTAGATTCCAAATCATCCTGCATAGTAACTTCAAACTCTGGAACAATCCATCTCTTGCAAGGGTTCCCGGTAGCCTTCTCTAATGCCTTCCACAGCCCCTTCCACTTCCTGAGTTCCTCGTCAATCGCACTTGTACACTTGATTTTGAAAATCTTTCTCTCCTTCTGAAGCGATGGTAAGTTCGCATATACACTCTTCGACGTCCATCCACTCTCGACCAGGAACAACTTCTCCAACATACCGAAACAATTGACGGCCCTAGTAATGGACCGGAACCTGTCGCTGTTCCACGGTTCCTGGCCACGCAACTGATAGCCGACTGCAATCCTCTTGATGCACTGCTTCTTGACTTCTTGTCTTGCTTCCGGACCTCCCGCGTTGAGAAATCCCATTAAGGTCTCCACTGTGTCAAAGTGAAGTGTTTCGGTCTTGATATTTATCACCATTGGGTTGCTGTTTAACATGAACACGAAGTTCCGTGTGAAGTGGTTTGCGCCAAGTAAACCCGTATATGAGTAGGCTGGCCCACCAGAATCCGAAGACAAGGTCCTTTTCGAACCGTTTTCTGATCTGATGGTTACTATTCGTGGCTGCGTAGCCGCTTCCAAGATCTGGAGTTTCAACTCGTTTGGCAGAACCACAAACCCATGAAATGTGGGACTGGGTGGTACGGGTTCTGCTGTTGGTGTAGAACCTTCCGGTGGGAAATCAAGGGGTCTCAGGTGTCCATCCAGTCGTTACATAAGGAGCTGAATTCTGCGGCTACTTCTTCTGACATCGGGTCTGTCCAGTCCCAGTGCATGTTCCTGAAGTCGTCCCCTCCCCTCAAGGACGCCTTAAACATCTCGAACAATCTGGATGCCTTGGACCTATCGGACTCTAGATATCTCGGGGCACTTGTTACTTGTTACCTGCGCATAATCTGCCAGATGATCTGCAGCGACACGGGGCCTGATACACATTTTGACTAACAGGAGTGTCAGTCTTCTTCGTGAACTGGATCGGACAAGAGGGTAACGCAATTTTTGTTTGTGGTTTTGAAAGAAGATAATATTGCCTTGAAAGACTTCGCATAACCTTTATACATTCCTTTAAATATATACGGTCTGAGTTCTTCTACCTTCGTTCACAAACTTCGGTAACGCTATACCGAGGTCCGTACTTTCTTGGCCTACTAAATAAGCGTACCAGGAAATGCTACATCATTCGGTGCTAGCAACATCACGACTTACGCTACCTTGAGCGAAAACAGATCTTCACATGTAGCCATTGTGGGGAATGCTTCTACTAAGCAAATGAAGCCTCAAGGTATTCAGGGTTCTTGAAGCTAGATATGTTGCCTCGACTTTAATCGTCTGTAGCTACAATAAGCGAATTCGGAACAGCAATGCGCGACCGAGGATGATGGCGCTGGACACTTCACCATATTTAAATTCAAGTACTGCTCCTAGACCTAAAAGTGCGCTCTTCATTCACTTTGGTCGACTAGTATAAAATGACTCACTTTGTACACATAACATTCTGGAAAGCTCTTCGCGTCTACCGTATGACGTTCAAATACGGATAGTCCCCAGATCAAAAACTAAATCATTAGGCCACAATAATGAAGGAAAACTCAAGCATTCGACCCAGACGACACCATAACATTTGTTCTTCAAGATTCTCTCCCCTGAATCATTTGATTAAACTCCCAAAGTCCGAATTCGTCAATTGTGAGGCCCCGATGTATACACGAGGACGCCACTAAGCTTCCAAGATTCCAAGGTATTTTAGAAGTACACGACGCACGATCATAAAGCACCAGTATGGAAATCCCCCTTGAGCCCCCACGGTCCAATAGCAATGACCACGTAGAAGATGACCAAGAATCGAATCTCGAAATGGCTATGAATAATACCCTCAGCCTCCCTTCCAACTCGATCGACGTAGCAAGCCATCCAGGCGTGCGATTCGAACTCCAGAGCATACTCGAACATCTCACAGAATCGACTCTAGCACAACCACCAACGTTCCATCCCTTCCCGCGCCTCCCTACCGAACTACAATATCGCATCATCTCCCCACTGCTAGTACCTCGTCTCATGAACATCCACCTTACCCACCTCACCTCCGGAGCCTTCAACTCGAACAACGGACGCTCTCCTATCCCAAGCGCTTTTCCTACTCTCCCTCCCCTGCTCAAAATTACTAGACCCAAGTCTCATACTAGTCGACAAAGCACACTTCAGCCCTCACATAACCAGACAACACACTTTCTTCCCCGCTTCATTCTTCAGCACGCCCAAACACCCCAAAACACCCCTTCCCATCAATGTTCTCACCGACCTCGTCTCTTTCGAAAATCTCTGTACCCTACAAGTATTCCTGAAAATAAGCCAAGGAATAGAAAACTGTCGTCGAACACTCCGTGAAAAGAAGTTCCAGCGGATAGCAATCGGCTATAATTCCAACTCCTACTCGCTTGTATATAAAGATGCCTTAGCTGGGTATTTCTTCCGGGACATCATTTCCGCGGTCGTGTTATTCGGAAACTTGGATACATTGCTCTGGGTGGTTGATGACGGACATGGTGAGAGGTGAAAAGCAGAGAAGGATCGCATATACCAAGCGAGACAACATATGGTAGAATGTACAGCCTTGGAAACAACCAGACCTTCATATATATATGATTGATTTTATCATTGCCAGGATGCCATTCCTGGGCAAGTATCGATACGGCAGATATGCTTGCACCACAAATATATACATACTGAATTTAACTGCATTTGCTATTTGTTTCGAGCAACCGGATCCCGGGCAAACTAGTCTAGAGATTTGCCATGATATTACACCCAATCTGACATCTACTTGCTCAATTCATTGAATATAATATCTCCTGGGGGATTCAGTACTATTCAATATCCGAAGTCCGCAATTCGGAATGAGACAATGGAAATCAGTAACAAGTTTATACTCATGGTCCCAAAATCGATTTAAGACTGCCGGCTATTCCAACCAGAAATCTTGAGCTTCATTCCGTGTGCATAATGGATGTTTCGACGACTAGGCTGCCGAATACATAAGTATTTTGGAGAGCCAGACAGTACTTATACGTCGATCTAATACTATCTTGCAAGTACATGAAACTTGTGGGTGTTCAATTAATCAAAGCCATTACTTGTGGCTATCAAATCACGTTGTTGGTTACTGAAACTCAAAGTACAGAGCAAAACTGAGTGCTTGCAGTCCAACGCGGCAAGTCCATATAATTTAGATTTAGTAGATTAGAGATTTCTACTCGCAATGCTTCTTGTTTTTCTACAATTTCGATATCCGAATGTCAATCCGGCATATCAGGAAAAAAAATGAATAATAATATACCCTATGTGCCGTCAGGCAGCCAGCCAAGACAAAAACAAAGCAAGCAGGGCTTGATACCTCGACCTGATACGCCTACAAAAAGCCAACAAACACGTGATTTATAAGCCACCAACAAATATAAAAACGCTCGACCTCTTGTTAAAGCCGGCATCAGGCTCTTCACGACCTTGCTCTGTTAGAACCACTTTTCACTCGGACGCATATCCAGACCCCGTCATCAACATTGTCATCATGTCATCCCAGTATACCGACCCAGAAGACCTTCCGACCTCCGCAACCTCATCCCAGGACCTAGTCTCAGCTTCAAAACTTACCGAACCACCAACCTCCTCTGAAGCAACTTCTTCCCCACTACAAACATTCCACCCCTTTCCCCGCCTCCCCACAGAGATCCAACTCCACATCTTATCCCTCCTCCTGCCACCTCGCATCATACCCCTCGACCTCGCATTCACCCCCGCCGAACTCTCCAACCACGCCAGAATCAAAGCCGAAGTTAAATCTGGGCGACTGCGCATGTCCCAGGCAGAATATGATAAAGCGCCAATACCCGTACACTTGAAGTGCTTCGCATCCATCCCATCCCCATCCATATCCACATTCAGGTCCCAATCATCAATATCAACCCCCAACACCTCAGAACCTTCAAACTCACCTTCTAATTCAGCTTCAAACTCAAACTCACTGACAATAACAACTACTACCACCAACTCCAACTCCATCTCCGTTTACAGCCCCCACCTCCTCCTCACCTCCAAAACCCACCTCACCCCCCTCCTCCATCAAACGCACACCCTTGCCCTCGGTCCCTTCCTCACCGCCCACCAACAACCGCCCCTCCTTATCAACCCCTCCCACGACATCCTCTTCTTCAGCACCGTGCCCGCGCTCTCCCGCTTCGTCGAGATCCAGCAGGGCATGACGGGCTACCGCAAAGTCCTGCGCTCGAAACGCATCCGCCGGCTCGCGGTCGGGCATGCGTGTAACCCGTATTCGGTTGTGTATGAGGGTGACTTGAAGGGGTTTAATTTCAAGGGGGTGATGAGGGGCGTTGTTTCGTTTGGGGGGGTGGAGGTTTTGTATTTGGTTGTTGATGCGGGGCATGGGTGTGAAGGGGAGGAAGATGAGGATGAGGATGGGGTTGAGGGTAAAAGTGAGAGGCAGAGGGAGAGGGAGAAGGAGGCGCTACGTCGGTGGCCGTGGCTGGGGTTTGGATATTATGATGCGGAGCGGTATAATGGTGGGAAAGTGATCGATGACGAGAGGAGTAGGAGGGAGTGGTTTTGGCAGAGGGGTGGGAAGGAGAAGGTGATGGGGGCGGTTACGCCCGAGGTGCAAGAGTTGGCGAGGGCTATGCTGAGGGATGCTTGTATGGCGAAGATACGGGAGGAGAAGGACAAGTGGGACAGGCTTTGGAAGGGAATGGAAGAGGCGAATGGGAAGGAGAAGGGGAGTTGTGAGAGGTGGGTTGTGCCCAGAGTTGAGGTTATTAGGAGGCGGGATTTGAAAAAGAGGTTGTGAGATTGAGATGGAATACGAGAGGTAGGTTGGTAGTGTTGTTATCTTTTCGCTACGATACGTATAGTCAGCTTTCAATTAGCTAGCTCAGCTGGGTTATCGGACTATAATGAGCGGGTAGAAAAAGGCATAATACTTTGATTACAATGAATATATCAACTCATTCTCAATCTATGCAGTGCCCAGCCTTCTTATGAAACCAAATATCCAAAGTCTTAAGTCCATGAGTCAGTCCTCTACTCAAGAGACTCAAGGTCTTGGTACGTATCTCCACTCTCAATCTTCCAAATCAAACCAAACCAATCAACGACCGATCAGAAAACAGGGAGTTGTAAGACAGTCAATTCTCCAAAGGCTTCCCTTCCCATGTTTTGAAGCGACTCGCGGTAGCAGATATTATTTACATTGATTGCAGGTAGCGAGCGAGTACCCTTCCCGTCATCACTCGCTCGCTCGCTTACTTACCTACCCCGCTCGAGTAAATATCGCAACAAGCGCTCTCATAAATTCACCTTCGAGATCCTGCGACGTGCAACAAAAATTTTGTATGTGCAGCAGCCGCTCCGCTAGTACTGCGGGACGGAAGAACGATTGTACCTACACACGTGATTTTAGACCGTTTCTAATTTGAGCTCATGGCGATGGTGCTGGAAACTGGGACTGTTGATTGATTGATTGATTGCTTGCTCGATCGACTAAACATAATGGCGACCGACTGACGTAAACTCCTTGCAAAATATGCTGAAAAGGGCATGCTGTGGATATCTCATGATCATTCCTCGTTGCTCATAATTGCCGATATCTGTACTCTCTTGCTCGTAAATATACTGCCTCCTAATTTTCAACGAACTTATGCAATATCACGAACCAGATTACGTTCATAAATCCAAATCCCTGCACCACGGTCTCCCCCTCTTTACGTTCGCTTCGCATAATCGCCCTTCGATGACCATGCCTATCAGACTGGCAATGCAGATCCCTGCACTATCACTCACGCTTGTAGCACCCAAACTGAATTCCCTATCGGCCACCGGCACGCTCTCCATGATCTCCGCGAACGTGTTCACATACACGGCTCCACCCAACAAACCCTCCCAGAACACCACTAGGAAAATGATCCAGACCGAGGGAATGAAGAAGTAGACGGAGTGTAGGATGAGGAGGGCTAAGTTCGCGATCTGCAGGAAAGAGGGGGTATAGAGATTGTGCAGGCGGTAGAAGGGAGTGCTGGAGCGAGAGATAAACACGCCGAGTTGGTAGAGGAAGGCGTAGAGGGGGTAGAAGGAGCGATAGGCTGTGAATGGAGTGGACTTCAGAGGGAAGAGGAGAGTCGGGGAGACGCCTTGGTTGATGCTGTATTCGGCGATGTAGACGAGTAGGAGGGGGAGCATGTATGGGAAGAAGAGGGCGCGTGTTCGGGCGAGGTTCTGTTTGAACGTGGGTTTCTTGTTTGGAGAGTTGTGAGATGCTCCGGAGGGTGGGCTGACAGGTCGGGAATGCGATGTGTAGGCTTCGGCAACGGTGGAAGGGCCGGGTGCGAGAAGGGCGTCAGCGGCGGAAGATGTGGGAAGGGAGGTTATGTCAGAGTCGTCGATTGAGATTCGAGGGATGGCGGTGTAGTCTTTGTTGGTTGAGTGGGCGCGGCGGAGAGGCGCTTGGGGAAGGATGAGGAAGAATGCTAAAGGCATTATGAATGGGAGGAATGCACATGCTAATAAGCTGTTCCGTACACTGAGGCCGATCGTGTTGGTGAGGAGTACATAGAGTCCTGCTCCTATCAATCCAGCTCCTCCCGTGCCAGATCCCCATGCTGCGAGCGAAAATGGACCGTAGTAATGTGTCAAGCCCAACATGCTCAGTTCTCCTACTCCGCTGGATAGAGATGCCATTCCAACTCCGAACAGCTTTATGCCTATGGATCCGCCTGTGAGGACGGATGGTGTGAGGGCGATAAGGAACATTCCGGCAGCGGAGAGACCGCACATTACGATCATTCGGAGGGAATAAGGCACTGCGTGGATGAAATATGGAGCGATGAGTTTGGTGAGGAAAGACGGGAGGACATCTGCCAGGAGAACGACTCCTTTTGGAACAGAAGGACCAACGAGGTCGAGCGCAGCGGAGAGGATGATAACGTAGGAGACATTGTTTATAAGGCCTAGGATGGTTAGTTCTGCCATATCAAGAGAACAATGGGGCAGTACCAAATAGCCAGAATGCAACCACCACAGAGGTATCCGCGCCTTGAAACAATGCTCCCAGCCTAGCCTTATACATTGCCCATGATGAGCCAGGAGATCCAGGCATAGGTAGCAGACCCGAGGAAGAAGGCGACCTCGACATTGTTGTTCCGTAGGCCATGAAGTCTTGGACTTGGAAAGCGGTTGCGATAAGAGAAGTGTGGTCAGAACTCTATCACACGAGCATGATAGGCCGAGTTGTGTCTTCGGAAAGGATTCGTAGGCCCGCAGATGTGTTCTGTTTCCTCCACTCCCGACCCTGCAGACTAGAGATGAAATTGAAGCTATTCAGAACAACTGGCCTCGTCGTCGGTACCTCACTGTCGCAAGCACTAAATGCAGATGTGGTCGTGCGCATGCAGCCGGCTTATCACACCGCATTATTGTTTCTCCCTGCAGCTGCAGCTGCTGCTGCTGCTCTCTTCTCGGCAAGTGACGTTCTCGGGCTGCACCAACCCCACAGCCTTGTCCCTGGACGTGACCCCAGACTGCCCTCAAGCTCCATCCGTTGAGTGGCTTGTGAAGAGCAGGCATCTGAGCTGGTGAGCGGATCTCGAAAAGATCTAGTGGCTACTGATCCTTGTTGGTGCATCACATAGTGGCTCTTTTTAGATTTAGCTGCTGCAGCATCTGGCTGTGACGCAGGGATTATGAGGGTTTGTGCAGGGATAAGTCAGAAATGTGCAGGGATGAACAAGGATGCTCTCGCGCAAAGGAAAAAGAGTTGCAGCCACTCCCCGGGCCGGCAGGGCAAGGGCATGAGATGGGCATGGTCATGGGCATGGGCATGGCCAGGCATGGGTACAGCAGAACTTTGACGCTGCAGGACGGACAAGACAGGCATGGGAGAAGCAAGCAAACCAGAGCAAACCACACCAAGCAAAGCACAACACTCAACCTGCACACCTCCACTCCACACAACTCACGCAGCTTTACATCTTCAGCTTCACTTCGCGACTATCATTATCCCACCCTCGACTACTATCGCATACCTGACTGTCCTTCACCATCAACGTCTTGCATACCTCCATCCTCCTTTGCATCTGCACCTCGATCCCCGGCTAAACACAGACCCTGTTTGCTGTTTCTCTTGATTCCGATTCTGATCGACAGGGCATCGTGGCTCTCGCGAGACATCAGCCCTTTGCTTCGCCGCTCCCGTCATCCAAGTCTCGTTCCATCCGATCGCACGAACATCTAGCTGAAGATATATAAACATCGACATGAGGAGGAGTGGTATTGTAGGATAGAGGCTAGTTTTTGATTGCTGGTCGGGCGCCGTTGGAGAAGCTGTCACTCCCGAAACACACCTCAACACCCACGCACACCGCTGGAAAACCAAAGACATCATGGATCCAAGACAACCGCAACACCCTTTCTCGCGGAATACCGCATCGCCATACGGACGAACCCCATTTCCCCCCTCCTCGAATCAAGCGCCCTTCCCTCCATCATCATCATCATCACATCCTCCACCTGCTGCGCCCTCTTACCCAGAACATCAGCGACGACCTTCTGATCCTCCATATTATAACCCGCCACGGAATTATGGGCAAGATGGACCACCGATACCAGGACCAGGACATACAAGACATCAGAGTACTTCATCGATAGGACATGGAACACCCGTAAATCGGAGTATGCCACCTCCCTCTTCACCGCAGCAACAGGCTCCTCAAGCTCCTGCACATCATGGATATGGTCCACCCCCACCAAGGGCACCTCCTGTCTCCGTTGGACCACCATCGTCGTTCCCTTCAGCTCGAGATCTGCCGACTTTACCTCCCCTGAATCGACCACAGAGCACTGGGGGAAGTAGCATGTCCATTTCTTCGATGCTTGGAGGACCTTCACGAGAGCCACCGCCGTCACAATATACATCTCCAGTTGCTACATCTGCGCCTCCAAATCCAATGTATGGACCTGCGCATGCATCACCTCGAATGGGTACGAATGGTCCAGATTATGCGCCATTTCGAAGACCTCAAACCCCTGAGCATCAGCGACCATACGATCCGAGAGACAACAGAGCCAACTCGGCCTCAGCTGGTTCGCCTCCGAACATGAACCACCAGTATACGCCCGAGGGAAGAAAATTTGGCACGCCGCAACAAGGATATGGTCAGCGGGTGGATGAGAGAAGAGAACCGACTCGTATTCAGAATCCCAACGTACCTCCGCCACGGCCAAACAGTCAACCAAGCGCTTTCAGTCATGGACCGCAGAGAGTGCCCGAAAATCCTCGACCGATACATCAAGAGGGCTTGTTCGGGAGGAGGGTAGAAAACGTATCGCGGGCGCCAGAACCGCAAAGACAAGAGGCAGGATATGGCCGCCCTGGATTTGAGGAAAGGCATGGAGCATATGGCTATGCGGAGAGAGAGCGACAAGAAAGAGAGGCGGCGATGCAGCGGGAGCGGGAGAGGTTGGAAAGGGATAGAGAACGGGAAAGAGAACGCGAAAGAGAGCGAGAGATTCTAATTCAACGAGAGAGGGAGCAGCGGGACAGAGCCGAACAAGAGTATGCACATGAGATGGCACGAAGGAATGCGCAGCAGGCAGCATACAGTCGGCCTCAAGAGCCACCAAGAGAACAGCATGTTTGGAATCGTGGACATCATGAACCCCCGCGGCCTGAGTATGATCAACCTCCGCCAGCCGAGAGAAGATATGAGTACCCAGGAAGCACTGGCCCTCAATACTCGGGTCCGCCTCCCGCATATGCATCAAATGAGCCCAGGTATGGACCCGCTCCACAACCGACATCAGCACCTCACCAAACTCCACCTACGACGCATTACGAGGCTACAGCCTCGCTTCAGGAAAGACTTCGAATCGCCCAGCAGCAACAACAGCAGCAGCAACAGGAGCAGCAACATCGCTTACAATATGGTGGACCTCCTCCAACCCAATATCAACCGCATGAGTCTCCCCAAAGACGGCCCGTGGAAGACCCTCAGCAATTGCAGCAGCAGAGAAACTTCCTAAATGTGCAGGAATTGAACCGTAGAGGCCGTGCATCGCCCCTTCCACAGGCAGTTCAGGGTGTTCAAGGTCAGCTAAATGGGCCTGGCTCCGAGCCGAGCATTAAGAATGAGTTCGGAAAGATGTTCTCAGGTATCGGGAGTGGAGTTGGTGCAGCGATGGGTGTCCCAAGTCCAGTCTCTGCCGGTCCTCAAGGTGGTATGCCGTTCTCGAATTCTGGGCAACTACGTCGTGAAGATCTCGATAGCCTGCAAGACTCGCCAGTGGAGACAGGAGGTCACAAGATTGCTCGTTCCGCATCTCGAGGTGGTCGACGACGGAAACTGAAAGAGGAGGATAGTAAAGGTGACGACGAGAGCAGCACCGGAAGACGAACACCTAGTGGGCGAGGGAAACGAGCTAAGACACATCATCATCACCATCACCAGTAAGTTATATCCTCCCTTTTCTTGTATTTCAGCTAACAGAGCTTTGATTGAGTCACCATCACCATCGCACAGATCCAGCTGATAATGCATCCTCCCCATCCCAATCTAACCTCACGCCATTTAAGAGCGCCAAAGGCTCGACGATTCCATCGCCTCCAGGCCTTGAGAAAGCAAATTCCAACGTGCACCACCATCATGTCCCACGACATCACCATCACCACGTGACACCAGCCAAGCCGTCGCCACAGACCAACACTGTGATACCTATTCCCAAGACCACCGTTCGCAACAAGGCTGTACTTGACTCTGTTGCCCATCTCCCCAGAAATAATCTCGGTCATGGGTATTACAAATCAACGATAAAACCAGGAAGGACCTCGGTGAAACGTGACTTGACTCCTGGCAGAGGATTTGCCAGCACCCCTGAAGCTCTTCCAAATTTTGAAGGAAGCGAGAATAGTATCTATACCATTAGGATTCCTCGTGTTCACCTTGGCCAGATCAGCCGGGAAGAGGTAACCCGGAGGAGAGCCGTCTGGGGCACAGATATCTACACCGATGATTCCGACATAATCGCAGCATGTATACACCAAGGCTGGTTCCGCGGCGCTTGGTCAGACGATGTCGATATATCGTTGCTCGACCTGGAGATAGACGTCCCTACTAAGAACGGCATCGTCCAGAAACCCATCAACATCGACGAAGCGATCCTCGCCCCTCCACCTACTGGTCCTATGGAAGTCCCTGAGAACCGCGACTGTCACGTCACGATCCTTGTCCTCCCAGCACTGGAAAGCTATGCTAGCCTTACTCGCTTCGGCATCAAGAGTCGGGAATGGGGCTTCAAACGAGATGGCTACCAAGGCGTTCACGATGGCTTGAGCTTCATGATCGCCAGCGTGAAATGGGTCAAAGGTGTCGATGGGCAGGAAGCTCGAAGCGGGAACGCCAGATCAAAAATCTTCGCACAGCAGCTGAATGACCAGGAGCTCGAGGATGAAGAAGCAGAAGCCGAATACTTACTTAACGCGCCAGCCGGACATGGGAGATTCGAAGAAAGCGATATGAGAAGTGGGTTTACGGGTATCGGAACGAAAAGCTGGTGGAAAGGCTCGAATGGGACTGCGGATTCGAAAAAGGGAAAAGAGAAGGAGAAGGAGAAGGAGAGGGAGAAGAGCAAGGAGCCAGCTCCGAAGTCCCTGCCACTACCGCCTACTGAGCCGAAAGAAGTGCTGAGCGCAAAGCGTGGACAGGATAACGAATCCGCGCAAATGAAGTCCCTTACCCAAGCACTTAGCCAAACGGATCAACAGCAACAGCAAATCGACCGGATAACAGAACGTATGGTAGCTAATGCCAACACGGCTTCTGCGCCTGCGACACCTGATGTCTCGGGGTTTCCAGATGGTGTTGCAAAGGAGGCTGAAAGCGAGGCGGAGAAAATGAGGAGCCAAAGTCAAAGTGGTATGGGGAGTGCGGCGAAGGCTATCCTTGCGTTTGGACTTGACGGGAAGGGGGGGAGTGTGGGGAGTATTCCTCTTTGATGTTGAAGTGGCAGACAGGATTAGAAGAAGGGAGGAAGGGCGGAGGGGGGGAGCAACCGCAGTGGTTATCCTCATTGCTTGGGTTTTTGATCGATATCTGTTTAGTTGCTGGTGATGTGCCTGTTCGTGGTCGCGGTTTGGATCCTTAACCCTTGATTTGGGATAAAGAATCGAGTATCCGGTATTGCGAAACCTTCGACTTGAGCTTGAGGATGAGCTTGAGTTTGATTCTGGGTCCAAGTGTAGTCATCGACGCACTTGGGTATTGAGTATCGGATACCTTCGCGCTTCACAGCTGGATTGGACGGATTGATCGAACTGGTTAGGGTTGGAACGATTGGATTGGATTGGAATCTAGTGTAGCATCATGCATTTTTTTTAGCGCTCCTTAGCTTAGCTTTTATATCGCTTTACCGCTCAGCTCAAATATTTCGATTTTCAAAAGTCTGATAATCCTTGTTGCGTTCTTCACACCTACTCGGGAAAGTGTTCAATCAAGTGAATGATATGTTATAAGGAAGTAAGTGTCAGGTACGTCTGTCGTCCACCTGATTTAATTTGAAACTGAACCTGGAAAGGAAGGGAAGGGAAGGGAGGGAACATGTTATGTTTATGTCAGAAGCATTGAAGGGGGAAAGAAAAAGTACGTCTGTAAAGAAAAGTCGAAGCTTGATATGTACTGTTGTTTCGCGCCAATCCTCACCTCACTTTGCGTGCGCGCCAAGCCATGACGCACGTGACTACTCGCTGCTCTGCTTACCTCGCTTTACTTTAACCTTACTTATTTTTATTAGCTTTCTTATACGCACTTTACCGCCCCACTTTTGCTTACTCGTCTTGCCTGGGATTTACGGTCGCGCGGCTATTGAGATTGTCAACTCCTGGCAAGACAAATTTAAGGAAGCTAAAACGGACTTCGAAGAGGCCGTGATAAGCATCTGGTATTAAAATAGGCTCTTGGACTTACTATCCTAATGTTATGCATTAATACTATTACAAAGGTGGAATTGGAATTTTGCTTTGTAATATACTTTTGATTTTACTTTTTATCGCGAGTTTTGCCTTTAAGTTTTCCTTACCCGCTCTTTTTGCTGTTTGTCCAGACTATTTCTCTTTGCTTTTAATGCTTTACTTTTTATTATTAGAATTCCGACTTATCAAGCCATTGATATAAAAAACTTCTCACCTTCGATTTATGGCAAACCCTTCCTTTTTAATCTTGAAAGTTCTGGAATCTTTTATTCGCAGTTGTGAAAAACCATTGTCTTAAGATAGGCAAGAAAAAGACAGCAATAAAAAAAGTAAAGGCGACGCGAGAAAATAAGTTTGATCATAACATCACTAGCATTAATGATCATCATGTTTTTCGAAAAATCTTGCCATATACAAACGGTATGTATAAGACACAAGTAAACTTATAACAAGAATAAGGTTTCCCTTATAAGGCAATCTCCAGTCTAAAGCTTAAACGCTATATTAATGCTTGTTTTGCTTTTTTGTAAGTATGAGAAAGACTATTTAAAAGCGACTTCGTGCGATTTACGTATTTTGAAGCACTTTGTCGAGCTCTTCGTAATAATAGCTAATAGTGTAGAGGGATAAGTCGTTTGTGTTATATAAAAGAAGTTAAGTGAGAGCTAATAGGTGTAACATAAGAATATAAATGTGTTGGTCCATAGGAGCCATCCCGAGGGCATCATGCCTTGACGACCTCCTTGGGAGCAGCTGTTTTAATATGATTTCTTTGGGGGTCTGCTATAGAAGTCTATAACGAGGCTTTTGCTAATCATTGCCTGGTCGTGTAATGAGCGGGTAGCCAGATTCTTCAGATTATAAAGATTGACGTTACCCGAATTGAGAAGCGCCCATGCGGTGGAATGCTGGTTCGTGCTAACATTTAGACCTGCATCAATCGTAACAGTAGCGTAGCCAGAGCCAATACCAACAACGAATTCCTTGTAAGTCTAAATATAATTACTTTCGCCAGCAATTTATCCTTCACCGCTAACTTCTTGCATGCGGTCGTTTTAGGCATCAATTGGCAATTATGCTATAATAGTGATATTGTCTTTTTGTCCTAAATGCGTATAAGAAACGGTCATGTTGCAAAATCTCACGTCAATAAAATTAGCAAAAGGCGTGTTAGTCACCAAAAAAAGCAATCCAATAAACGAATTGTAATTGTTAACCAGATTTACGTGAATAGAAGTGATCTCAGCACCAAAAACGACTAGAAGGTAAAACGTTAAGGATAAACAAAATCTAGGCCCAGCTCCGATAGTGGCATTGGTACAACTCATGGCGCTTGTTTAGTAGTTGAAAGGATCAAAGGAAGAAATGTGTCTTGGGTCCAACCCCATATTGATCGAAAGTGGCTATTGTTTTTATTATACCTTTCCAGAATTCCACGTCTGAGCTTAGTTTCCGGTTTGAGTCCGGCTCTATTCCGTTTCGCAGACAGAGGGAATTCTTCCAGAATCCGACTGACCAACCGAGGGGAGATATCGGATTATGAATTAATAAGACGACGGTTCTGTTCATCATTACCTCGCCAGAAGATCGGGTCGGATCACGCGCTAAGTTTGTCCTAGCCAGGATTTCTCAAGATAACCCAATCGTATAACCTAGTTATATTAGAAAACATGAATCTTGTTTTCCGCGGGTAAGATAAGATATTCAAAAACGTGCTCGAACCGTTTTTACTTCGTATCAGGGGTAAATATTCCACAATTCTAGGCCGTGTATTCTAGGCCTTTGGTGCTGTTGCTTCTGCTATTTCCCTGGTATTTTGTATAATATTGCACTATTATTGGTGGTGCCCCCTGGTTGAAGCCCCTGTTCATAGAATTCTCTGGAATTACGCTCAGACGTCGTTTGTGGAATATTTACCACCTGTACTAAGTATTCATTGCGCATCGTGGAGTGCTCGGAAGACTCATGTTCCGCTCTGCACAAACCTGGAAACCAAGGCCGCCAAAGAAGCTAATGGGACGTTTAACTGCCAAAATTAATAGAATGAGGTTGATATTTTTTATGTGGGGTCAATCTGGCTTTATTAAGCAAATAGTAGTACGGAGCATAAATTAATTGCCAAGACATTTGAAGTCAAGTAGATGTTCTTTGGTTGATAAGATTATTATGCATAAACCGAAATAGTATTGTGGAGGGGCAAATCCCAATCAAGTGGCCCTACCACAGTATTCAAGATAAAGTTTGCTTCTAATCTTTTATTAGTTGGATTTGAAAAGCTGATAAGAGCTCTGATATTAGATTTAGAAATACACATGTGAAAGGACGATGTGGGCTTTTTCAGCGCATGTTTTCCAGTGGTGTAGGACTGGCAAATCTTAAGCGTAGGTCTCTTTTGACCTTGCTGGCGGGTGTATTATAAAGCTTCTCCAAGATAAGATTTCGGGCAACATTCTGATACTACGGCTAGGCTATATGTGACAAGGAGTCTCTTCTCAAGATTAGGTATAAGCATGCCCAGCGTTTCCAATTATCAAATGAAAGATTTGGCAAATTGCACCAAGTGGGTTTAAGGAGGAGACAAGTCACAATGTAATAATCGACTCGCTCTCGTTTTGATAAAGGAAATAATGGTATAATCAAGAGCAAAGTAGACCGGCTTAGATTGCGATCGAGATTTTTGTTACATTAAGGCGCTCCCAACAACCCCTCCCCTGCAGTATGGGTAATATCATCAGTTCCCCAAGGGGTAACACCGAAAGTGGAGGGCACTAGCTTATCAAATTGTAGCTTAATTTTAAGAAAAACACCTTTTAAATATCAAGCCGGTGCTGGGTCCAGTCCGCCTTCGGACAGGTTTGGTCCAAGTTTGGTCCGGGTTTGGAATAGAAATTCTTGTTGTGAATCATCTTGCAAACTAAGGCATTTTCTTATGACTTCTGGCGCTTTCAGGTCCCGTGTTATGAAATGGATTTGGATTTGGATCACGGGGGTGCAGGCTTCTGCTATTGTTGGTTTACTGAAGGAATTTAAAGAAGATGATCTTATATAAAGGCAAAATGTTTCAAATCCACTACAATAAATTCAAAGGCATAACAGATCACAAATCAGCACAAGTAAACTAGTAAGGCTTCTTCCAAAGATATCTTTAGTCTTAGAAGTGTGATCTTACACTTTAGTATTTGCGGAGGCACGAGTGTTGTATAAACTTAAAGGATCATGAATTATAAGACCTTTAAAAAACATCTCTCAAAATAATACCATTCCTTAAACCACTTCTTCCAAACAACATGCCTCAATCGACCTCCTCCAAAGCACACCTCTTCCCCCTCCAACTAATCTCTCTCTCGCGCCACGATCATTATATCCGTAGGCCTTGTAACATCCTGTGAAGCCTCTTAAAAGAGAACTTTATCTTCCCTAATAAAGCACGTATTTCATGCCAAGCGATTATTTCAAACCTCTTGTGATGGCACGCACACGCTTATCCTGCCGCATGCAACTTGCGCGCATCACGTGATGTTATAACAAGGGTTTGTAGCTAATTAGCAGCCGCCTTACTTTTACTTAAGCTTAAAGCTTCTTACAATTCTTTTCTTCTTTTTATCTTTTTTACTTGTATTGTAATTACTTTAATAAACTTTATTGAGTTATTATATTAGAAAAGATTAACCTTACTTATAAAGATTTTAATATCTTAATTAATTTTTTTAAGTATTTAATAAGCGTAATTAATTTGCATTTTATTAGCTTCTTGCTTTTTAATCTCTTAAGCGCATGCGTTATTTCCTTAAGCATTTAATAGGCGCAATTAAGTTGCAAGTTATAGCATATAATACTTCCTTTCTTTTAAATAAATAAAACCTTAATACTTTCAAATAAGTACTTCTAACTCTTTCGAAAAATCTAACAAGCTTTGCCGTAATTCCTTAAGAATTAAATTAAGAGTTACGCCTTTAACTAACACTTTTATCCTAATAATTAACAAAGCCTAACTTTCTTACGTTTAGGATATGTTTAATACATTATCTTCTCTCGCATACATCTCCTCATATCGATAAACTCAAGGCTATGCTTGAAACGTTTTTATTTTATTGAATTCTTGCATTATCATAATGTTTCCAATCGATAATTATTTTGATAGCAATAACAAAAACCTAACATTAGTTACCTAACTTGCAAATACTTGAAAAGATTTTTAAAAGATTATTAAAAAGCTTAATAAGCGTTAAGATAAGCAAGATTAAAGCATGCAAAAGGTTTTGGATTTCTTTAATTAACTTATAACTTAAAGCCGCGCCTTTTTTAACTTTAAAGCTAGCTTTGACGATAACCTTTTTAATAAGAATTTTAATAAAAATGATTTCCTTAACAATTTCATTTATTATATTAAATTTAATAAATATAATAATTAAAGAAAACGCTTTTAAAAGCTTCGCATTAACAAGTTCTTTAGCGATTTCAATAAACTAAAATGATATGCTTAATTTGCAATAATATTTAGCAAGTTAAATATTAACGTTAATCATTATCTTAATAAGAAATCCCAAATCGTAACCTTATATAATCATATCAAGGGCGATGCTTAAAATTATTTTTTGCCTCGCTTCAAATAAGGAGCCATAAATTCTTTTACTAATACGAAAGAGATAATTAGTTACTTGAGCGAAATTTATAACAACGCTTTTAAGCAAAAAAACGCCGAAACCTCCTTGAATCAGCTTCAAATAAAATCCTTTTAATTGTTTTCCAATTATTACTTAAAATTTCTCAAGCTAATTCAAGATACTTATATCTCTTTTGATAGATATTTTATAACTTGCCTTTACAATTCCCTTTACCTTTCTTTTAAAGATTAGGCTATTTACAAGTTTATTTTTAATAATAATTTCTAAGATTTCGTTTTCGTTATAGACTTTTTAGATAAAGAAGTTCGTTGTATTTAAGAATAACGTTAAGCATTTACAATTGCTAAGCTTCTTATTGCTGTTTTTAATCGAATCATATCAATTTTTTAAAAAAGCTTACTTACTTTCTTTTTTTTAAATCGCAAACTTTTTTTTGCACTTGCTAAATCTTTACTTATGATATTGCTTACCCCAAAGATTACTATTTATTATAATTATTGAAAAATAAAACATATTATTAAAAATTGCTTGGAACCTTATAATCTTGCTAACTTTAATGTTATGCAAGTGAAGATATTAAAACAATTCCTAAGCAAAAACCTCTTTTTAAAAGAAAACTTTTTAAAAAATGTGAAAGATTTTAGTGAATTAAGAAATGAATAACCTTAAGAGAAGACTTTTTCTTAAAGTAAACGATTAATCTTTAGGAAATCGATAAACGTTAGCTAATAAGTAATAAAAGTTTTACTATTTCTTATACCTTATTTTGCAATAGCATTGAAATTACTTTACTCACGTTATCTGATTTTAAAGTAAGCGAATTCGCTTTTATTAATATATCTTTAGCTAAAGATCTTGTTAGGAAATTTAATATTTCTTTTACCTCACTTCTTAAATTTATTTAAATAAAAGGTTATAATAATTAAGGTAATAACATTGCATCGCATGTAATCTTGCTAAATATGCTAATCAATCGTTACATTTAAAGATAAATTTTATTTGTTATATTTAATCTCGAGAATTATAAGATTATCTTAAAACAAACTTGGATATTACATTTTAATATTTAGCTTAACATAAAGAATCATTACTTGATATGATTTTATAATAAAGATATTCCTTATTTCTTTTCTCGCTTCTTTTATATTATTTGCAAAGCTATTAAATTCCTTAACTCTTATAACATCTAAGTTGCTAATTAAGTAAATGTTTTCTTTTAACAAGCGGCGATAAATAAAAAAGATGCCTTAAAGCTTTAAAAAAACTATTATAACTTTTACTTAAGCTAATAAGCATGCTTTCGCAAAGCTTCATAACTTTACCCCACTTAACGCCAAGCCTTGATAATACTCTTTTTCTGTCAAAACATACTTTGTAACAAGATGCTTAAAATGCAAGAAACATCGTTAGGTTAAATGTGCTTAAAATAAGTAATATTAAGAAAATTGATAAGTAATTTGAGAATCTTTTATAACAATATATGCTACAAAGATGCAAAAATCCTTACGAGTTATGAAATAAGAATTACATGCCTTTACTTTTGATTAGCTTTTCTTATCTTTTTTAAAGTATATGGTTTTCGCTTGGCAACATCTTACAAAATAACAATAGCTACCAAAAGCAAATATCGCTAAATTAAATACGTTTAGTTTTTATTACGCCTTTAAACAAGAAAGCTTAAAGCTTTTTATTATTATGTTAAGCGAGATTAATAAAGTTATTAATTAGGTAACATAAAAAGCTAAACTTTAAAAATCTTTGAAAGCTAAGCTTAGTTATGAAAACATCTTGCGTAAGAAATTCCCTTTACAATATCAAGAATTTGCAAGCGCATTTTTTAAAAGCATTATAGATAATCTTTTAAACTTAATATTTAAATTAAATCATAAAATTAAGTTAAAAAAAGATATCAATTATAACTACAAACTTTTATATTAATAAAATAAAGTAAAGCTTTAGGTTATAAAGAAGTACTTAAAAGAAAACTTTAACAAGGGGTTTATTATATTAAGTTATGCTTCTTTTGTATGCCTTACCTTGTTTATTAAAAAGGCAAATGGTGGCTTCCGTTTTTACATCAATTACTAAAAGTTAAATGAGATTACTTGAAAGGACCAATATTCGCTTCCCTTAATTAACGAGTTATTTGCATAGCTAAAATAAGTTAAGGTCTTTACAAAAATTAATATCTAAAATACATTTCATTGCATTCGCATAAATCTTGCTTTAAAGGAATACATAATATTTTGCACCTAATACAGCAATTACAAGTGCAAAGTGATACCTTTTGAATTTACTAATAACCTAATTACCTTTTAATAGCATATGAATAACATGTTATTTGATTACTTAAATGTATTTTATATAACTTACTTAAACAATATTATCATGTATTTTAATAACTTTTTAAAACACAAAGTTTATGTTAAAAAAGCATTAGCATGCTTACAAGAATATAACCTCCTTACAAATATTTGCAAAAGTAAGTTTCATATTAAGAAAATCAAATTCTTAAGGTTTTTTATTATAATAAAAGGGATTAAGATTAATCTTACGGTTATCAAATGTATTTGCAATTAGAAACCCCTATCGATAATAAAGGGAATTCAATTCTTCTTAAGCTTTTACAATTTTTATCGGAAATTTATTTTTAATTATGAGAAGATCTTTAAGCCCCTCGTTAAACTTATCAAGCCGTCTATCCCTTTCGATATGACCCCCCCTCATATGAAAGCCTTCGAGGAGCTTAAAATAACTATTCTCGCCCCAGCATATCTTAAGCATTATAACGCTGCCTTAAAAACTTATATAAAGATTAACACATCTAATGGAATTATTTTAAGGATCCTCTTTTAAAAGCATAAAAAATATTAATACTTAATTACTTTCTTATCTAAAGTTATAGCCTTAGCAAAATTAAATTATAACATTTATAATAAAAAGATACTAGCAATTATGAAATTGCTAACTTATTAGCACATAGAATTAATTTTGCAAGAAGGCTACCAACGCTTTCAAGTCTTTTTAAATTATAAAACATTAAAGTACTTTAAAATTATTAAAAAGCTAACAAGTTAATAAGCAAAATAATTTAAAATCTTATTTAATTTCTACTTTATAATTATGTATTAATTAGGAAATTAAAACGTAATAGCAAATGCGTTATCTTGCTAAGAATAAGATGTTAAAAAGCAGATCAAATTTAAGGACAAGTTATAAACTCGCATTTTAATTCACCCGAATCAAATTAACCCTCGCATCCTTCAAAAATTAAAATAGCTACCTAACATTTGCACTTTAGCTTTTATCCAAATTAACGTAAACAATGAAACAAACCTTATTATCAAGTTAGTTTACGTTAATAAAATTCATGACGCCTTTATAACTTAACGCCGGGAATTATAAAAATTAGATTTATAATATACTTTGCATAAAAACGAATTACTTTTATATAAGGGAAGACTTTGAATGCCTAATGTGAATTCCTTTCAAGCTTGATTAATTCAACATATGCATAACCAAATATTAACAATTTATTTAAGAAAAGTTTAAGACTTTTAAATTATTACAAATAAAATATTATTAATTAAAAATGTTAAAAAACATCGCTAAATTTATTTCCAATTATTTAGCTTATAACAAAGCAAACTATTGGCAAGAGAAGACACTTAAATACTTACACCTGTTACTTATCTCTAATTGGCTTTAGCAATACTTAATAATAAACTTTAAAAGTACGCCAAAAAATAAATTCAACTTTAATTTAATTTTTGTTATAATGAATTACTTTTTTAAGAAAGCAACTTCCATCTTTTATTACTTTACTTGCATTGCATAAGACTTAGCTTGACTCTTTATTTTAAATTGCTAAAGATTTAATAACTCATTAAAGTTCATTATGTTAGACCAAGGCCCGCAATTCATTTCCTCATTTTAAAAAAAGTTTTGCTATATCCTTAGCATTAAGATAAAACTTTCCACTACTTACCACGTTTAAACCAACAACCAAACTAAGATCATAAATCAGTACCTAAATCAAAAACTTCGGCTACATATTAATTATTATTAAGATAACTAATCCAAATTCCTCCCGATAATAGATTATGCCCAACTCACCTTGCTACATAAATCATTAAAGATATTGCCATATCAATTCAAATATAAGTATGAATCACAAATTAATTAAGATTAAAACATCTTATTATTTTTTAAAGAATTAATAATAACTAAAAAGCTAAACCAAGCTAATACGCACGTTTTTACTAAACGCTACAAGGCAATTTAAGCAAAGGCAAAGTAATTCCTTTAAAATTAATAAGCTAAGAAGCAACATAATATTAATAAATCCTAATAAGAAGTCAACTAAAACGTAAATAACATAATTTAAATAACAACTAAAAACTAGAAAACACGTCGCTTAAAAAAGAAATTTGATAACCAATAAGTTAAATTATATCAAGTTCTAACTAAAGAAAGATACTCCTATCAACTAAAACTACCAAACACTATTAAAATCCATCTCATATTTTTAGCAAACAAGCTTTGCTAATATGCAAATAATCTTTTACTTAAATAAATCTAATTACTATAAGACAAGCTTATTATAAACGCAAAATAAAAATTAAAAGTATAAGATATTTTAAACGCTTAACTAAAACAAGATAATACCTTACATTACCAAGTTTATTAAAAAAAACTTAATTTTAACTCGGAATTTTATCTTGCTATAAATTTTCGCATTTGCCCTTACAAATTCCATGATTTTCATCTCGCCTATTCATCTTTACTTAAATCACTAAAACTTTTGGACTAATAAATTGCTACTTAAGTATTAAAGGAAAATAATGCCTACGAGAACTTAAAAAATAATATTATAATAACAGCTAAAAAATAAAGACGATTTTTTACTTAGCTTGAGGACAAGCCTTTTCCAAAAAAGAAAGTAATGTAATAACACGCATACGCTTATCTTACCACATGCAACCCGCGCGCATCACATAATATTATAATAAAGATTTATAACCAACTAGCGGCTGCCTTCCTCCTACTTAAGCTTAAAGCTCCTTACAATCCTCTTCCTCTCCTTGTCTTTTCTACTTGTATTGTAGCTACTTTAATGAATTCCGTTAAGCCGTCTCACCTCTTAAGGAAAAGCTTTTTTGCATCCCGATCTTCCGATGGTATTACAACCTCACTTTACTTACAAAATGCAATTGATTATATGCATCAGTTGCATCTACTTTATCTTATCTTCAAGCTATTTCCTGCTTAAAGGCATTCACTATTGTAACTGACTATCATCTGCCTAGAGAAAATATCGAAGTAGCGATGCGGCATGGCTAACCCGAAAGTACTATCCATGCTGTTGGCGATGAAGAAGTCTTTAAAGACTAAACAAGCTTTGGGCCAATTAACTTAAGAAAATTGTTGCGCGCAGAGTTGAGGTCCGAAAGGTTGTAGAAATGGCTGTGGGAGTAATTAGCGACAGCGGCAATTATGATGGCTAGCGCATTCTCACTATTCAGGGTATCACAATAATCACTTTCGAACATCTAAGAATTCTCCAAAGATTTAGGATGTTGAATGAGACAATGCTAATTGTGGTACGGAAAAATCTACACATGCATGCATATGTACAAGTCAGCACTAGCATCTCTATTTCCAAATGTGTCCGGTGCTTGAAACTTTGTGTAGCTATACCCCTCTAACCCTTTAAAGCTTTCTTAAAGGCATAAGCTATTGTGATTTTGGGTGCCCGGATGTTGAACACTTTTTTGCTTGTAATATCTACTTCATATTTCCCTTCATACGATATCTTCATCGCATGCTTAATTGATAAAGTGAGCACTACTAAAGGCCCCTAGGCAACTTGCTTAAGGAACGATAAATCATTATACTTCATAATCTCAACTGTGGCTCCGATTGCCTTCTTGACCAGATCAATAAGTATTTGACTATTAATGTTCTTTAGCCCGTTCAAGACATAACGCTTTCCGTTATACAACTCTAGATCGCTAGCTAAGAGAGTAGCTGCGAATGCCCTGATATCATTGGGATCGATCACACCAACAGCAGCATCCTTGGACATTATTGTGCTTAGTGGCTGCTGTTTTCCGATCTTGCGATACTCTTTTACGAGAGCTACGGCGCTTTGGAAGACAAAGCTGAAAAATATATTGGGTTGCAAGCTGGTCCACGCCATCTCCTTAAATTCCTTGGTAGCCAACATGCTCTCGATGGCCCAGTGAGTACGAGGATAGTAGGCCGGGAAGTTTGGATGCACATTCGCTGTTGTAATGGATATGCGTACGACATGCTTAACGCCTGCATTCAGCGCAACGACGTGAAAGTGAGATTCCTTAGCAAAGGCCAACGGTGCCGTATGGGCTGCGATAAAGACTTTGGTGACCTCGTTCTTGCGGAGCCACTTACTAGTGATGTTTAAACAGTTCTGCTCCAGGATCGTAACCGTTAAAAGAGAGGCTAATTGCTTTGCAACATCGCTGGAGGCAGACTTTGTTTGAGTAATGATCTAGTAAAAGGCAATCGGGTTGTTGGGAGCTTGGATCAATTCTGAAAGAGTTGACACAACGCTGCGTTCGGTGTTGCCTGTTGCGCCAATAATGAGTCTTAATCGAAAGTCAGTGATATTCCTCCCAAATAGCAATTCAATTCGAGTATTTCCGCTACTTCTAAATTCCATAATAGCTTGCCTTGTTGCTACACAAGCACATAACGGTGACGAAGCTTAGGTAAACATACATAGCAAGAGCTATGTCAAATTCAATCGCTAAACGCTCAATGAACTTTAGTCTTGGTATTAGTGTTGTTGTTGGACTGACGAGTTGATGGATTGATGTTTGATTTGCCGTCAGATGTCGAAATCGATATTTGAGAGGAAGTTGTCCTACATGGTTGGGACTTTCCTTGCTATATATGCAAAGGTATCAACACGAAACGGCCCGATTAACAATTATTAATCATCCACAATAACAACACATCAGGAGTCAATTTAAGAAGAATGCTACAGTAGCGAGGGAGAAAGCTTACAAATGGTTATGAGGTGGGCTTTTTCGACTTGGCACAGTAGTGGATTGAAGTAAGGTAGTTGGGCTGCATTAGGAATTTCCTTTGCCGCTTCAAGTTGGTTACGGGTGGTCTACATAGTAGTGAAAGCCTTAAAGACTCGCATCCGAACGCTTTACTCATTTACTTGCAAAGGAATGGGTTCCGCGTCGTCCACAGGTATGTAACATGATTTATTGATTTTATATTCTACACAAAACGTGGTCAAACCTTTAGTGACTTGGTACGGCTATGGTTTTTCTTCGTTGCGTGAGCTAGGCATAAGGCATCTTATTAAATTCTCGGGCACTCAATCGGAACTTGTGAAACTATTCCGTGAAACCTCTCTGCGTGGATCAGTAATTCTTTCCTGGTTTTGAGCCTCACACCACAGTCCATATAATCAACAAATTGCCCGTCTTTTAATTTGCTTACATGCTTCCTCAGAAAGTGTCGACTCAGGAAACCTAAGTTCGCGTACTCGGCGATTCTTTCGCTTATTATCAGGTGCGGACTTCTAATACAAATAAAACATACTTTAGGCCTCTTATCAATTCTGATAAAAGATATTGCTTTGCAAAGTGCATCATCTAGCTTAGCAGCTTGCATGAGGGCTTGACAATTGTGCCAGAAGGATTACGCTAAATATAGCAAGACGGTACCCTCTCTTTTACGCCGGAATACAACGTAACCGCGTTGATAACCGTGATTTTGCGTTGCAATTCCTGTTCGGGTAACTTCCCAAGCAAGGTGAGGATCGCGTTTATTAAGCCAAGTTGTTTTGGCGACATATCTACCCAAACCAAGGCATCTCGTGTGTTCTTATCGATTACCATATCTAACAGCTGCCGTTCGCTATCTTTCACCGATTGCTTTAACTTGTACTGTTCCTTGATGTCCTTGAGGGGTTCTTTCCGCTTCCGCTCGATAGCCACCTCACCTGCTAGGTGATACTGATTCATCGAGTGCCTTGACTTATTCCTCCCTACTACGGCCAAGGTCCTGATGCTCTTGCGAAGGGACAATGCCCGTTGCTAAATCCTGCGGCGATGCTTCAGACTGCGCAGTTCTGAACTTGACCACTACCTCCGTAAGATTCCGCATGTCTTCGGACTTTTTCCAATGCAACTTCTTTGACAATGACTTTAAACTCGAGTTAGGACTTGAGTGCAGAGGCATGTTTATTACTGGCACTTGTGGCGGCGTATTCCTTGGTCGTTTTGCAAGTGCTAACTTTGGCGTATCAACTTCAGTAGCGTGTCTCTTGACTGTAAGCTGCTAAAATTGCTTCTTCAGAAAGGCTGCCCTGTCGAAAAAATTACGGATATTTTCGAATATTATGCCTAAGATAAGTCCAAGCTCTTCAATCGTAACGCGAGGATATTTCCGAGCTGCCTCCTTGAGCAATAAATCGTCTGATGATGAATCGTCAAAATCATCGGATTGCGAGTAAGAATTGGACCCGCTAGTTGAAAGATCTTGTGTATTGCCTGCTAGATTTTGATCGAATCCGTTAACTATTTGGCCCCATTGCTCATAGCCTTGAATCTGGTAAAATCGAAGAAAGTAAATTAATTTCTTTTCAGTTCAAAAGGTTAATATATACTTTATAAGTGCCTATTGGTAATATACTTTGGAATGGAAATTGCAACTTCTAAAAGTTATTAATCGTAGGCGGAAAGTAATTAGGGAGCGTAAAGCCGACATCAGGCTTAAAGGTCCCTAAAAAGAGTATGACGTGATAGGATTCTCGACTTGTTAAATGAACGCCCTTCCATCTAATTAAATCTGGCTTTCATCTTTCTCATATCACCCTTTATTTGGTGAAGTCAGCTCTTCACCTGGCTGACCTCGCTCTTCAGCTGTTGTACTTCATGGCTTAACTCTTCAATTCTACCACTTAGTGTACCGTTGACGTTTAAGAGCTTGCTATTGAACGTAGCCGTGAGTTGCTTATTTCCGTCTTTAATAAGGGACGCTTGCTATTTAAATGCCTTGCGAATATTATTGTCTTATTTGTTACGATAAGTTTTGTATAAATCCTTAGTAATCAATATGGGCTCGGTTTGAGACATGTCAAGAGAGATATTAGTTACAGATGCGGGAGAAGATGAAGATACCGCTACGATAGAAGAAGCCATTTAGCTTATGGTTGCTGGCGCTAAAACCAGCCGACTTATTCTTGGGGTGGTGGCGCAGCCTGCGTCTTCACGCTGGATCACGTGATATAAGCGCAATAATGCCCCAAGACAGTGATGGCAAGGTAAGGCTAGCAAAGTCAAACTCCCACCTGTCCGTGGTGCTGGCTATAAACCTGTATTTACCTAGGTATGATGTAAAGCCAACGGGGAACAAGCGCATTCGGCTGGAGCTGGTGAGGTGGTGGTGTAGCGTCGAGGCTTGGCTTGCGATGCCATCGCGCTATCTTATGCAAAACAAAGGACTACCAACAAATGGGTATCAAAATCATCTGATTATTCAATTCCTGCCTCGCAAGCAGGTGCGCTACTTAGATTTATGCTAATGGTAACTTAAGGAACAATGCTTGCATTAGATGGATAGGATACTTCTGAAGTGAAGTTGCAGCGTTTTCACTAACCGGCCGGGGCTTAAAAAATATATGCCCTCGTTTCGATAGCAACATTTAATAAAAAGCAAACGTAATTGAAAGGGCTTGATATAAGAGAAAAGCAAGGCAACTGTTAAAGAAAGAGGAAGCCAAACTTTGAAGCACTGCAGGGGTGGGCAAGCCTAAAGAAGGTTATGGCAATAAAAGGCACATGATCAAAGGAAATAATTAGATGGCACAACAACAGTTGGCTCAAGAAAACTATGCAAAGGCAAGCTCGAGGACGAACCTGCAAAAATACCCTACATACCTATCACAAAACGCAAGCTCACAACATACATAGCAAGAAGGTTAAAACTTTAGTGAAGGCTGGGGCATAAGCGTTGCCAACAATAAGCTAGCAAATTAAGTATATCAAGAAAAACAAGCATGCACTTTGGTTAATAGGAGGAAAACATTATGCTGAAGCCGTAGGCTTGGGTTCTAATATAGAAACTCTTACGAGATATAGTTGGCCCTGATGGAAAAGAGAAATTCGGCAAGGTATCGCGAAGCGGCCTTGAAACAGCTATGAGGCGAGGCATATAATGGCAGCGACGGTTAGATGATATACTAAATCAGCTAGCACAAGCAGTAACAACTCATCGCAATTCTTCGCACGCTTCTTCGATAAAACCACCCTCAATCGCATCTTCGCAGGAGGAATTTACGACGGTTTCGGATGAGATAAAGAACCTATACCGAGATTAGAATGCTATACTGATCATGTTGAGCATACTTCAAGCGTTTGTGAAATATCATGAGAAGACCATTAACTTTTAAGACGGAGATTGCTTGACCTCAAAGGTGCTTAAAGGTATGAGCGAGATCATAAAGCCTTCTTCAAACCTAACTGCCTACTTTGATCTTGTAAGGCGAAACAAGATTAAATTGGAAATAAAGAAAGAGCAAGCAGGTCTTGAAAGTCTTCAAGCGATCAACTTGTAGAAGGAGACTTTTCGATATGACTACATCGTGAAGTTAGCAGAGGCCAATACTCGAGCATGGGTTATAGACAACCCTGAATCATCCGCAGACGCTAGTCAGGCAGAGGCAGAGGCCGTAAGGGAACTCGTCGACGTTGTCTCAAGAGGCAGGAGTATGAAGAATTACCGGAAACACCATCGCTTTTGGAAGTACCTTCGTGACCTTCATGTGGAAGGTGATCCTACTGAGTTAGAAGACATCGAAACTCGTATGCTGAAAGATGGTTTGCTGCATATTCTTGTTTTCAAGATGAGAGGGTTTAACAAGCGTTTCTTTAACAAAACAAAAGACTCATTTCAAACGGTAAGGAGGTGAAATCAAGTGTATTACCCTTATATAAAGGAAGTACAGATGAGAGTGCTTGCTAAATGAACCGGCGATTTATCTGATAATGCTGATTTGCATCAAAAGGCTATTAAGAAGATAATGAAATGTTCTGAAATCAATTGGGTAAATGGAACACAAGTATTAAACGAAGAAGAATAGCAATTGTACCTGGCGAATTTTAACAGTATATTACAGTCGAAAAAGCTGTCTTTGCAAATCACTACCAAAGTACTTCGAGATGGCGTTAACAGTCAATTAGAGCGCAACAATACTATTTATATATGCTTCATATCATTTGAGGGCCCTCCAAATGGAAAGCAAAAGATCGATAAGACCCTTGTCTTGAGAATAATCGTGGCTCCGTGCCTAGTTATCCTCATACAGCTAGGGGACTTTTTTGGGGTCATGTCAGGTCAACTACAGTATACGTCAGAAGCCGGCCGCTCTAATGAAGCTATCCAAGGACCTGATCCTAATTTGTGGTTGGATTTTTTTAAGATTATTAGTAAGCTTAGCTGTATAAGGTCAAGAATAGGAACCAAGCTCAATGTCGCCTTGACGTGGAAAAGTTACAAGGACTAACACAGTATGAATTGGCGGGTTGAGGTTGTAGTTATTATAAAGATCTGGCCTTTTCATGAACTTGTCCGCCCCATTTCGGAGTCCAAGACAAGCCCTTTTCGACAGGCCACCTGAATTGGAGATAAGCCTCTTTTTACCCCTTCAAATCTTTGTCACGGGCGATACTGTATTTGGCGGTTAGTTTATAGACTAGAACGTAATTTGGAAGGATGCCTATTATGCTTTTGCGCTTCATTACAGGCGTACTATACTATGACAAGGCAAGCATGGGAATATCCTAGTACACGCACCAGGTAAAGATACTGCTATGATATCTTATAGGCATATGACTACCTAATTCAAGCTACCCTCCAGTTTAGTCTTTGGCTCTCCCAAAATAGCCCTATTCTAATAGTCCCTTGAGGCTACCAAAATAAGCATTCGTAAGGCTGGTTAGGTTAGCAAGGTGCATTATCTTAACAAAATGGAATTCTGGTAAAGAGCCACAAACAGCATTACGCCACAATGAGCGATTAGCAAAAATAAGCGCTTGCAAGGGGCGATTATGCGGATGAGAAATATTAATAACAATTGTTGCGCCTCTTAGTATATTACTTCACTTCAACAGCCCACTCTCAAACCCAAAAATGCCCCTAATTTATCGCTTGATTTATGCTTATTTAGACATATGCTACATTATTAGGCCGTTTTATAGGGTCTCAGCGATTCCCGCTGAAAAGCATAATTCCAAATACAACCTTTTCTTTCCTTTGCTTACTGATCTTTGTTATAAATTGCATCTATAATATGGCGACTTAGTTCCTTGCTATGCGATTTTGAGATCCTCAAGTTTAATAACGACATTTTCAGTTGACAAAATAACTTTTTCCTTTCATTTTCTTGAAGGTCGTCTACACAAGATCGGTGTGGTAGATGATGGGCAGTTACTGCCATGAAGGTCTTCTTTAAAGTCAGTTGTGCATAAAAACTGAGCCTTATCTAGTCCCAGTCCGAGCATCACGTACCTCCCGTACTGGCACGATGTGATGGGTGTGACTTGGACGTGTAGAGGCCAAGATCACCATTGATTAGAAATTGTCTAGGTCTGCGAATTTGTGGGGAGAAGAAGTCCAAGCCACACACAATAGACTCCCTGTCCCACAACTGCACCACATTTACCGCGCCGATGTATAGGTCGGAGAGCCATTTTCTCCTTGGAACTAAGTCTTGCATGTACAATTCGTGAAGAGTCACGTGTAATGTTCTCGACGCAACCAATGTGATCCCAAGATCTAACCTTCTTACTTATCTAGGCTTCAAATTCATATCCTACCATATTTCAAGGGACCAATGTACTATTTCAAGTCGTGCTCAAGATACGGCGTGTACCGACTCAATTATTGGCATTGCATCAGAGGAGGTATCGCGTAAATCACGCCCGATCACCAAAGCTCACTTTGATGGAACTGCAATTTTCTATAAGCGACATAAGTCCTGAGCGCATAATTTGCTGGGAGACATCTCTAGGGATGTGAGGGTTCGGGTCGAGGTATGCATTGATTCTAGATACAAGACGTAGCCGCGAGGAATCAGAAAGAAGCTTGGAGCTCCTCGCGCTGTTAAATAATCTAAGCGAGATTACGTCATCCCGTGACAAGGGAGATCATCAGCCCCAGGAGAGAGACTGCTGTTGAAATATCATGGTGACGCCTTACTTGTCAAGGCTTTGATCAGCCATGACAGGGGTTTGAAACACATGTATATATATATATAGGACTCCTTCTTGTATTAGAATATCAATCAAGCAGTACATCTATCACCTACTCATAACAGGTTATGAGCCCCGAGACGCATCCTGCAATCCTTGAAACAATGCCTACAGCTAAGCTTCCGCACTAGGTGATAATTTGTCAGATATAGAAACTGATCACGTTTTAGTAGCTCTGCGATGATACTGAAATTTGGAGTCAAGAACTTCTATTCGTTGAAAATCATGAATACCACAACCACAACAGTATCACAGATGTTACAGCAATGTTGCAGCGACACAACTTGTTACAGTGACACCTCCTATAATGGAAAGATTAAGAATTACCACGAGAGTGAACGCTCAAGTTTAAATTTGATCTGATGGCCGCGTAAGGGACAAATTAAAAGAGTATCGACCTTTACCATTGTTACCTTAGCTACCAGTTTCAAGAGACTATGTTAGCTCCGCGGCCGGTCCGCCACTATTGGACAGACGACGAATTTAACCTCCTCGCGCGCTGTCGTGCTCATCACTGGACTTTTGATCGAATCCAAAAGACACATTTCTCGTCACTCACACAGAGGGCAGTGTTTTTGGCGCATGCACGTTTTAAGCGTTTCCGCGTTAAAGAGCGCTCCTATCGTGCATCACTTGTGGACACCTCTGCCACCACCCCTCGCAGTACTTCTCGAAGGGAAGAATCAACACGGTCTGACCATACATCAGAGCCGAGTTCGTCATCTCACACCACGCCTCAGCCGGACGGCACCATCGAAGCCACCCGATTTTCTGCCTCAAGACACAAGAGGAAATCAACGTTAGCAACCACAGTTAGGACTGCAAGCCGGTACAACCTTCGACCAAGTAGACGCAAGAGCTTCCAAAATACTCAATCACGCGTTACAGTCGATCGAACGCCGACCTTGGTTCTTCTTCTACACCATTGGAGTATGTTTCGCATAGCTGCACCAACTGTCACGCAGAGAGCGCATCCGGCTTGCGACGGTCCTCGAGGGAAAATGCTAAATTGTGTGAAGCGTGTCATCGATATAAAAAGGGACATGGTGGTGAATCACGACCAGAGAAGCTGTGGAGCAGGCCAAAAAGAAAGGCCAGGCCTGTTGTGCCTACTAAATGCGCCACTTGTCACACAGAGAGCACATCCCGCTGGCGATGGTCCTTGAGTACAGTTGCTCAAGTGTGTAACGCTTGTTATCGTTATGAGTTGGCAAAGGGTAAATCACAACCAAAGGAGCTGTGGAAGAGACCCAAGAAAGGAGGCCAAGCATGTTTTGCTTAAATGCACCACTGTACGGTCCGTTTGTCTGGGAAGGAACGAGATCTGATTTTATGCTCTCTGCCTTCGACATTCTGTTTAATCACTTGCTCGTACGAGATAGCATGCGCGGGCTACTTGATGCATCGGAAGCTATGGATACACATCTGAAGGGCTCATGGCCTTCCATCCCAACCGAGCAGAGAGACGGTAGTTTCGAGACGCATTCAGTGTGTTCACTCGATCAGAAGCAACTTAGGAAGTCACAGCTTGAGAGTATCAACTGATTGTGTGAGAAAAGTCTACCTATCGACTTTCGGAACGCAATGTGGGCTTCACAAACGCCCTCCCCGTTGTCCCTTAACTTCTCAACGCGCTCTCCTCAATCTAGCATTATTTTCAAGACCCGGCCTTCAAAGGAAAGAAGTGGAAGGCCAGTGGGAGGGACGATGGAGAGGGGACATGGACATGAAGAGGGTGAAAGATTGAGGGAGGGATATGATATCCAGACAGACAGAGCATTGGAGAGAACGGCAGGACAGAAGATCGCTAAAGATGGATACCCGGCATGGGGATGACCGGGCAGACGGGAGGCTGGAGTAGAAGGGAATAGTACTGTTTAGACGAAGATTATATGGAACGTGGTCGTTTGAGTTGAATACAAAGTTCCATCGATGTCCACTATTTCTTGCAACTACCTGGCTCTTCGACCATCTACTGTACACTCCTCCTCCGCTTGCTAGCTCACAGAATGATCGACAAAGACTGCTCAAAGGGTAGATTTGGAAGTCCCTCTTCAGCCGCTGGAAGTGAGAACGACTCTTCGCAAGCCCGTATTTCGTCCAAGGTCGAACAATCGCTTTCTTGTTGCCAGAGATTAATTTGAATGCATCTACACGTTGTGTACTCATTGTAATATAAACCGAGACATTGTTCAGCTTGCCAAGAGGTCCTTTCTTTCTCCATATTTTCATCTGCGCATTGTTGAATTCTTTCGGGAGCTGTCCATTGATCTGGGCATCAAGGATAACGATATTGTGCTTGTCAGGGAGATTGGGAAATAGGAAGCTTTGTGCAGAGAGGTTGATAATATGTCCGTTACATCGAACTCTTCGAAATACTGGATCCCAGAAAACTGACTTGTTCAACTCTAACCCTTAATGAAAGTTAGCATGTTTAACAATAAACATAACGAGTTACTCACAGCTTGATAACTTCTCGCAAAGAACATCATTTGACTGCGCATTATCCCCTACAAAAAACCCCAATTTGTACTCAATCTCGTAGTCCACAAGAACATCTGCAACTACTCTTGCTTGGTTCTCGCCGCCATGGTCACCTTGCAACTCGCGTACAGCAAGGACGTTATGTTTTAGCGTTCCTTCTCTTCCAATATAGTGTCCGATGACACCAAGGATTGACTTTTTGTTCCCTGACGTCCAGAGATCAGCAGTGATATGGATTTTTGAGAGACCTTCTTGCAGGTCTTGTTGAATTCTCTTCTTCTGTGCCTCGTACGTCCGCATCGTCCATCCACGAATTGTATCAGCACTAGCAGGAAGGTGCTTGTCGACGTTCTTATTCAAAATATCGAGTAAAACTAGATACGGTTTGTTAGTTATTAACAGTATGGTTTTACTCAAATATGACTTACGCTCTAAATTCGTTTTTCTCTACCATCTCAAAGGCAACTCCACAAGTACTAATTCACTCAACATACAACTGTTCTAATACAGCCGGATCAAGCTCACGACCTGGGCCTCTCCCATCATCTTCCTCCTCGCCCTCAACGTAGCCACCATCATATCGACGGCGCTTGTTATTAGCCACGGCAGACTGAGCCCTGAATTCAGCCATATCAATATGGCCTTGGTATCTGTCGATTCTCTTCTCATTTTGGCTTTGGATTTGACGACCATGGTGCTTTTTGAGGTGCCTTAGAGCGTTTCCAGTCCCTCCAGTATCAACGTAGACTTGGGTGCAGTATTTACACCTCCAGATACTGCGGCCTTGCTTGTCAAGGGTGATCTTATGCCGTGAGTAAAAAGAGTGTTCCCAAATTTCAGACGTACGTTTCTGGGCAATCTTCTCAGGAGTATCATTGCCTTCAGCAGCTTCGCTAGTATTGCCGCCAGCTTGTGATGATGACACCGGCGAGGATGATGGTGGAGGACGAAAGCGAGGGTCAATATCACTCCAATTTTGGTCTGGTGTAGAAGATAAAACAGAGCTCGCCTGGGATGCCACAATCAATGAAGTGAATAATGATATTGAGATGAAAAAGAGTGTAAGTTGTAAGTACAGGTTTTCCAATAATTAAGGAACATGTCCTGATCTAAATTTGTTGAGGCCACGTTTCTCTTAACTCCTAGCTTCATTATTATTTAATCAGGACCCAGTTCAACTGAGTCCAACTGAGCCAGTTGACGCTATAACCAGTCCAGTTGGTCCTAACCAGTTGAGTGAACGAGTTGGGAAAAAGGCCAACTGGACTGGCTCAACTGGCAACTGACTCAGTTGACTCAGTTGGCCACCAAACTGTTCGCTTCACTGTCCAACACTGCGAACTCAACCACTGTACAGAATGCGGTCCCCCTCTCATCTGACCACTGGGAGGCGTCCCTTTCTATTAGCAACTCAGGTTCTTATTGGGTGGATAAGCGGAATTTGGGCACATAGACACCAGGTGATGAATTGATGCAAAGTTATCCCATTAAGACTACAACTAAATGGGTGTTTATATAAACCGTTAAAGGATAGGCAACGATAGGCAACGGTAGGCACCAATACCATACAATAGGTAGAAATGCACCATGATTGACTCAACAATCATGTGATGAACACCTGACCATTAGTCATACATCACATGCTAACATCCAGCTCTCCGAATACGCTTCATGGTGATTGGAAGCAGCAGACAGTATCTCTCCCCGATCTCATTGAGTTTTCTCACCCATGCTATGTTTTCGAGCGACATCTCCCGTCTTTTTTTCCTCAAATCTTTCGTTCTCGTGACCTTCACGGAGTGTGATCCAAACGTCCTCTGAAAAGTATGACTCGTTGTAGGAGCCTATTTTAGATCCTCTGATAAACCCTAGAGATCCGAAATCTATCAAGTACAGAAACCCTTTCGAGTTGCTTGGGAAAGGCTCTCTATCAAGCTCATCCACAAAAACCAGTTTCTGTAGATCTTCGGCCTGCCTCACGTATCAAAGTGTAGCTTTCGCTATGCACCCACGTTATTGGAAATGTAAGAATACATATGCCTCTCTAATTTCTACGCATTAATTTAAAAGTAAGTATGAAATTATTTAGTACATTACAAAACAATTAAAATTCTAGAGATTCCAGTCTCTTCTACCCTTAAAGTTGACATTTGCTTGCATGCATATAGGAGAGACGATTGAATCTGCCACAATCAAACAATCTCTATCATGGCAAACTTTTCAACTTATAAGGTTAATTCACAACTTATACTTTTGCATCGGCCTCCAGATTTTGATCGGCTGACCTATTGTCCCCAGTATCAGCGTTACTATATCCTCTGCCAATTCAGATCAAAGGGGGGGAAATGGAGAAAATTAAAAAACCTACTCATAGCTTCGCGCCAATGAGCCATTACACCACCAGCTCTCGAAATTAGCATCACTCCCGGAATGATATCCCTGTCAATCCCCCTATGATTGTGAAAAATATCAGCTTGGTCACCCTTTCCTTAGAAGAGGAAACTCAAATTGGAATCACTTACATAGCAGTGTAAATAAAACAGCCATAAAGATCCACATTAACTTTCAATTCCCTCTCCACAAAATACGGATCTGTATTAGCCACTCGATCAATCTCCATGGCAACCTGCAACAGAGGATTTTCATCAATAGCCTCCCTATTCGCCTCCATCAACTCCTCAATCAAGCCCACCCTCGGATCCCGCGCTTTATACACTCGATGTCCGTACCCGAAAAGCCGGAATTGCTTGGCTTTCACGGCATCGATGTAAGCGGGAACGTTGTCGACCGTGCCTAACATGCCCAGGCCGTCATAGCATAACTCGATAGCTCCAGCGTGCAGTGGGCCCGAACCCGCGATCACGGCGGCGAGGAAACAGGAGATGGGGTCCGTGAGGGTGGATGCCACGTGCAAGCTTGCGGCCGTGGAGCAGGAGAGCTCATGGTCGGCATACAGAATCCATAGTTTGTCCAAATGTGTCGAGATTTTGAGGTCCCTGTCGTCAATGCCCATCATGAGGAGCACGTTTTGTAAGAGTGAGAGGCCCGGGCACGCTGGCGTGAAGGCTTTGCCGCGTTTATGGCAGTAGGTGACGGCTACCGTGGTGGCGATGTAGCCGATTGTGCGGATGAGAGCTGAGTCGGTGGTGGACATGTTGTTGTGGTAGGTTAGCTCGGGACGGTGGCGCGAGGAAACCATTTCCTGGTCGCAGCCGATGTAGGCGCCCATGCCAACGGCGAATGCGGAGAAGAGATCTGCGTCACGGCTATTTAGGGTGTCAGAGAGGTCAGAGAAGAAAAGGGAATACGAAACATCAACAACGGATATCTATGTTACGCACGGCAGAGCTTGGATAGCATCGACTACTACCTGTGGTGGAGTCATGGCCGCAGCTAAAGCATTCCGGAAATCCCGCAATTGCTCGGTAGTAGGCAGAGATCCCCAGATCAGGAGATACATTGTGATATCAAAATTATGGTCGTGGAATAGATCCTGGATCGGGACATTCCGGAATCGTAGCTCGCCTTTCTCCCCATCACTATTAAGTACAGGTTAGTTTCTTTCCCCCTTTTCAAATTTCAAGTATTTTTGAGGGGGCGGAGGGCAGAGGGGAGAAATGAGACATACATAAGTGTAATACCAGATTCCTTGCACGCAGTATGTTGAAATCCTACGTCCAAGACGCCCAATTTTCTCATTCTCTGTGGATCGTGAGCGTCGGGGACAGAGATGGTACTTAAGTCAGCTGCTTGCACGAAATTGTTGTGAATAGGGATGTTATGTCCGAGTTTGGTGCGGGAATCGAAGATGTGGAGGTAGTCGAAAGAAGTTGTCGACTCGGGTTTGGGGTTTGCTTTCGTTCCCATTTTGATATTGATATCATTGGTGGTCGTGGTTTACTTCGTTTGTCTCTGGTGCGGGCATCTCCGCTGTGGTGTGGTGATGGTGATGGTTGATATAAATGAAGAAGTAAACTGAACCGAAAGATTCGAAGTTATGCCGCTGTTCTTTAACTTAGACACGGGGCTCTAGCAATTATAGCATCTGTAGACAATTCAAGTGACCCTAATATGGCATTAGTACTTGATGACTTTTTGACTGTATCAACTTCGTTTTGCCAGTCTCAAGAGCCCACATTCCCAATTCCATCCAGCAATCCCAGAATCTTACTATCCCACAATCCTATAATCCCACAACCCCGCGATCCCTCAATCCTACCACTCGATCCGAGATACGTTGGGCTTTGTCCACTTTACATTCACTACCATGCACAGTAACCAATAGAGCAATTCGATCAATTGATAAAATGTGATACATATGGCTTAAGAACAGGAAGGCAGGATGAGAGTACCTGGTTCCTGAGACACAACCCAAAAGTACAAGTCGTCATATTATTTCAGACGTGGGAGAGGTGGCTCGGCTCATCTTGCTACAGAGCACAGTTGGTCTTTACTGTTCTAAGCTTTTCTCTTCAAAAGTTGAATATTTGTAGACTTTTAAAGCACTCGTATTCGGGAATGTAGCTTGTAGTAAAACAAATTGAAAAGAGAGGAAAATGTATGTAAACTCTCAATATAAATCCTCCATCGCCAAATCACTCCTTCCCCCCAAACCTCCCCAATACTCCCCCCCTAATAGCATCCAACAACACCTTCCCGCCATTAAAATCCTCCATATTATCACACAAATCAAAATTATTACACCCCGGTCTTCCCTCCTCACCTTGCACACAACAAACCGCTCTCGCTATCCATCAATCACCGTCAGCCATACCTTTCTTGTCCGGGCCAATCCCCCCCGGCCCAAAGAACAAAAGAATGGAGAAAAACATACCTTCAACGCCCCCGTCACAAACACACCTCACTGCGCCCTCAACCACATCCTCAGTTTTCGCCGCCTTCACCCCCACGATCCCATGTTTCTCCTCCCTTTCCTCCTTCCCTGCCCCGGCATCCGTGTGCACAAAACCCGGCGCCAACAAATTCGCCTGGCAGCCCCCAAAGAGTTTTCCCTGACTCCTTATCGCCTTCCACATCCCGCGCACGCCGTATTTCGTAGCCGCGTAGTCGGCGCTGAGCGATTGTTCCGCGTAACCGGCGAGCGAGGCCATGAAAAGGAGCTGGGGCTTGAACTCGCGTTCCATGCTGCTTGGTTGCGAGGCGAAGCGCGTGAGATAGGTGAGCGCCAGGTAAGTGGTGTAGTATGTTCCCCGTAGATTGACGTCGAACGTCGTCGTAGGGGGACGCGTCGGATCGCGGGTGAGGTCTGCTAGTTGGTCGTAGACGAGATCTCGCATGTTATGGGAGCGCACACCAGCCGATGGAATTACAATGTCGAGAGTATTCCCCGACCACGCGAGGACTTCCTTGAAAGCAGCAAGCTGCGAATCCCAAGACGTGACATCTGTGTGGAAGTATTTGACGGTCCCACCCCCTGCTATGCTGAGGTCTCTTTGTGCTCGTAAGCCGGCTTCTTCGTTTATATCTAGGATACCGACGCGTACTCCGTATTGCGACAACGCGGCAGCGATGCCTAACCCAATTCCTGATGCGCCGCCGGTGATTATGGCGGTCTTGTTTTCGAGGACGGAGGTGTGCAGAGGAGTTGTGAAGTCTACTTTGGCCGCTCCACGGAGTCTTGCTTCCTGCTTTTGAGTTGTGTCTGTTGCCATTGTTATCTAACAGACTAAAAATTGCATGAGTTTGAGTGGTGATAAATTGTACGAAAAGAGTTCTCAAATGACTCCCCAACACGCTAAGGTTGTGATTAGGGAATGATCTCGATTTCGAACAATTCGAATTCCCAAAAAAAAAATACGCTTGGAAAAGAAAATTCTCACAATTTTCAATGCGAGAGGGGATATACATATCCAAAGAATACCAAGAAACCACAACTAAATTTTTTTTTTGAGTCTTTGTGAATTTGAGGATTGAAGGATGTAAGGATAGAAGGATGAAAGGATGTGAGGAGATGTGGATTGGACTCTACTCCCATCCTATCATCCATCTTATTTCTCTCCAAACACCTGGCTTCATCTTTAAAACTGGATTGCGAAATTGCGACCTTCTTCTCATTTCGAAACTTCAAGATATAAAGGTTAACTGAGCAGAGATGGTCAATCGTAGTGGTATTAATAGACCTGAGATAATCTAAAACTGATTATACATGAAAAGACCGGAAGCTCAACCATGACGCATTCTATTAGGCGTGGGAATGTAATCTAGATCTGTGAGTGCTAAGTACACCTCTGTATAACATTCTATCTCTATATCTACCACGAGTTCGCCAAAAGAAATAATCAAACGAACAAACAATATCCGAGAAATAGCGGCTCTAAGTTCCACTCGTAGCGGTTTGCTTCTCCCGATCCCTCTTCTGTTTCTCCGCTTCTTGTATTCTCCAGCCATGCCCAAACCGGTATACAATCCATATGGACGGTGCAAACGCAAGGTAAATGCCGGCTGTCATCGTGGACGTCCAGCCAATTCCAATAGCATTGATTAACGGCGTGTACGCCGCTATCAGACCGGCACTCAGTAACATCCTAACCAAATTGACGGCAGCTGAAGCGGATGCCGGGTTGTTGGCATTGATATCTAGCAGAAGTGCGGCCATAGGGATCATCGCGCTGGTCAAGATGTTGCCGGTGAAGAAAAGGATCACCTAGAAGAAGAAACGAGGGGTGTTAGTATTGTCCCTTCGAGGCATTCTGTCATTCAGAGTACGCACCAGAATAACAGCCAGGGGTACATAATACTCCATAGCCCACCCATACGCGATAATACAACAGCAGCAACCAAGAACAACGTATAGTGACAGAGCTAGACGTGCGACTTCAATGTTGAATCGTGAGATGTCCTGTTGTTTGTTTTTCACTATTGACAGACCTTGCTTCTCAGCCTCCCGTTTGAAATTCCAATCTATCAAAACTGCCATTGTCCAGCGAGAAGTCAACGCGCCGATTCCTAAGGGAATATAGCAAAGACCTGATTGGACTTCGTTGAAATGATAACGACGCACAAGCTGTGAAGCAAGAATACTCGAGACAGCGGCATATCCAGCATATAAGATGCCTGTGTATGTGGCGAGGATGAAGTTCTCCTTGTTGCCAAGAAGCCGAAGTGATGTAAAAGGGTTTACGGTGCGCTTCCGTTTCGTGAGTGTGTGGACCTCTTCGGGGGTCGAATATTTGTGTAAGACCTGGTAGAGCGATCGATTCCACATGGGAGGCTTGATAGATCCATTTCCCACGATGGAGCGGTTTGTTTCGGGGAAGACTACACCCATCAACAGTGCTAGGACAGCGCAAAAGATCAGAAGAAACCAGAAAATAGAGCGCCAGCCAAGGAATTGAGACAGTAATCCACCGATAACCGGGCCCAGAGCCGGGCCTAAAGTAGAACCAATGGTGGCATATGCAGTATATTTGCCACGATCAGCCCGGGTTGCTATGTCTGCAACAATGGCACTTCCCAACGCTTGTGTCCCGCTGCCACCAGTGCTTTGCACGCATCGAAGAACGAGTAGAGCGGCGTAGTTGTCCTGGAGTGCCAGACCGAGATTGGCGCCAAAATAGATGATAAAGCATAGCATGTAAGCTGGGCGTCGGCCGTATTTCTCAGATAAGGCAGCTACGAAGGAGGGTGCGATGCCCTGGAAAATCTGCAAGGCAGGTCAGCGGGAGCCGGCTTGTTGGACAGCTGTGTGTTCTGGGTGCTTTATCTCTCTCTTACCTGGTAGGTACTGATGGTCAAGTTGATGAGCGATACGGAAACTCCAAGGTCCTTGGAGAGGGCAGTGACTGCGGGATAGTAGACCCCCGTGGAGAAGGGTGAGATGATAGAGGCAATGGATGCAGTGAGAATCACGGCGATCCTCACCTGCTCCGCCAGTGCACAATATGGGGCGTCAATGTGTGCACTTGGGACACTCTGCGGCGGGAGAAGTTCTTCGGGGGAATCTTCTGGCAAGACATCTTCTTTCTGTTGCTCTAGGTCTGTTATATTCCGCATCTGTTTTCCTTCGGGGCGCGGGTGTGGCCGTAGCTGCGTCTTCTCCCGTCGGTACGCGTCGGAGACGGCACTTTGGAGTCGAGAAGGTCCGTTTGCCTTTGCCTCTGCTATTATTGGTGGTGATAGGGGCGATGGGGGTGATGGCGATGGTGACTCCGTGGATTGTGGCGTGGTTGTATGTGTGGAGTGCGTCGTTTTAGTTTTCGCTTTCGCTTCGCGGGACAGTTTCAAATGAGAAACCATGTTGGTATGAGGGGATGGAGGGTAAAGGTGAAGGTGAAGGTAAAGGTGGAGGTGGAGGTGAAGTCAAAAAGAGGGAAGACGCGTTGTGAGTTACACGAGAACCCGGATTCAAAACAACCTGCATTATAATTAAGCGGATAATCAATCGGGATAATCAATCCGAAGGATTACAGGATCACAGGATTACAGGAGTACAGGAGTACAGTATTACAGCAGTCGAAGACGCATCCCTAGGAGGTCAAGCGACAAGGAGGAAGCCGAATAACACCAGTACTGTACTGGAGATGCTGGTACGGTATGGTATGGTATTCGTATACCAACTCGGCAGCCCCCCACCCCTCTCCCACCGACCCACCCACGTCAGCAAATGGTCCCTCACTATATCCCTCGCTTGTGGGAACGGGGCAGGACAGGGCCGATCGATCCGCGATCCCGCTGATCATACCCACCACCACCACCACCACCCCCACCTAGGTCAGCCAAAGAGCTGTTCAAGGCGTTGTAGCCATAGTCAATACCAAGAAAGTAACGAGGAACGCCCCCTTCCCATTGCCTTATCAGTCAGTCCGGAAGGGAAGATTACATGCTCTCGAACCCAATCGTGCATCTGCGGGGTCGAGACTGTACTTTCGTATCGCTCAGTCGGGAAGCCATCCATCCCATGTGAAAGTTGGTCTCTCAGCGAACCGTGATTGATGTGAGCGTGCTGAACTCTATCCGTGGCGTGGCTTTATACATCGCGTCATCCCAGCGTCGAGCAGTACTGTCCATAAAAGCTTAGCTTGCCGGCCAAGCCCTCGCCGCCAAAGCTTAGCTGGAAACTTCACCGCTTGTGGATGTCATCAACGTCTAAGTCATCCCGTTTCGCCTGCTTCCCTCGCAGTCACTGCTGATATGGAGTAAGCTTCGATTCACGTCTTGTTTCAGAGTATGAAAAAAAAAACTTACCAAAAGAAGTCCCGTGTCGCAAGCTTTCGGTCCGGAAGAAGCACTCCACCGGCGTTGGTCGACCCAGGAGCAGCCATTCTTGCCATTGTTGCCATTGTCGCTGTCATCGCTAGATGAGGTCGTTTGCCATAGATGCGCGGGATCCACAACCCAAGGACAGCCAGTGCCAAACCCCGTCTTTGATGATGACCCCTTCTGTGATCCCGTGGCAATAGGAGGTAGGACGACGTCGTCTCTTGGCCCCCCAGAAAGGAACATATGTCTAATAAAGTATGTGCTAGACCAGCACCACCACCACTACTTTCCGCAGTTGCTGGCCTTGGCTACTAACCGGTTGACGACAGATCCGTTGTCGAACCTTTCCATGTCCGTGCCCTCCACGCCCATGCCTTCCTTTTGGCCCGCAATGGTCGCAGGCTTTGACGAGACACAGCCGCAGACCGCCTTTCCCTCGCTAGATTCGGCCTCATTACTCCGTTCCCATCGACCGAGTCTGCCGACGTTTGACATGTCAGGGTTCCTAGGAGCTGGAGAGCAGTACGTATACATCCGTGAACCCTAGGGCCGTGTTCGAAATTAACGTGGCCATCAGTAGATACCAGCAGATGCCGCAAGTCATGCAGGCGACACCGCCAATTCCAAGCTCCCAGCTCCTGGGTCCGATAAGCCCGATCGAGAGCTTTGATCTGTTTCCACCGTCGAGCGATGCTTCTCGCAGAGATCCAGTAGCATATGCGGAGGACCCCTGGACAATCAACGGAGCCTCGGAGATGGGCGATTCAGACAATTCGAAGGATAGCGAGCAAGATAATGCCAACTACTCGTGGTTAGCAAACGAATCCCAGGAGATTGGTGACGAGGACGAAATTAGTGAGCCCAAGCCTCGCTGCTGGGAGCACGGATGTAACGGGTACGACATCCGGTCTCCCATTTCCCATCTACGGATTGCAGGCAGTAGATCAATGTGAACCCCGTTCTCTTCAGAAAACATCCCTCGTTAAGCAGCGACTAATTTCTCGGATCTCACAGTCGTGTATTTTCAACACGCAGCAACCTAATCCGCCATCAAATGGAGAAGTCTCAGGCACGGCCAAGTCTCAAATGCCCTAGTTGCGGAGCAGTCTTCAGTCGAACGTCAGCCAGGAACCAGCACGTCGCTAAGAGAAGTTGCAATAGAATACGCCGCTATTCTAATGGTAGAGAAAGGCGTTGTCCGAGAGTCGTTTGTTGATTGTCTTATCAGATGTATTTGCTACTAAATTAGGGTTTTGGGTGCAACTGTGTAGTCTCTCAATAATTCGAAATGCCTATCATCCAATTTCATGCTAGACCAAGTAGAGTCGCATAAAAGCGGAATTGTCTGGCAAACCACACCCAACTGGCTTTGCAATTCCTTTTCCTCTTCTTCCTATTCCTTATCATTCATTCTTCGATGACAAATTAGATAGAAGTTTTCCCCACCAACCTCCCTGTATTTAGCATACTCAATCAATATATCGGCTCGGTGGCGCTAGTTCTTTGTTAGCTGGGTTAACGGCGTACGAAAGGGGGTTTCCAGTGGTTCTCATCACCCCCCCCCAGTTTCTGCCTTAACATATAAGAAAACTGGTGGAGAAAATTCTAGAATTTCAGATTGTTGATTGGAAGAATTACCTTACTGCCGTACAAGGGGTGACGAGACCCACTGGAAACCCCCTTACGTACAAACAGCTAATCTTTTCCTCGGAGAAGCTGGCGTGCAAGCCTAGCAGCAAAGCTCTAGCGCCTTCGATGCTCCCCTTGGCAAACTTACTCATGAACGGCTGTGCATGGATGTCACGTGAATCATCGAATTGCACCTGGAAGGATTAGCCGAGGAGAGCAAGCATAAACTTCTCTATATAGGATCTGCAAATACTTGAACAAATTTGTTTTTAGACTGTACACAGTGCCACCTGACACAAATTCAAAGTCAGATATAACTATACATGCGGAAGGCATATCACAATTGGTCGAGTAAACCAGCTTGCCTGCGAAGCACAAATATCATTCATTCAATGCTGACAGCTAGCGAGGTAAGCAAAACCTTGTCCAAAGAGGCGTGTCAATTCATCAAATGTTGCCATCGTTCTCCAAAGTCTTCTGCATCCGCCAAAATATCGAGGTACCACTCGCCCCATATCTGTCGCACCTGCTCCAAATTCCAAACTGAAAGACTCGTAAGGCTAGATCTTGGATGTTTTCAACTAGTACGATGGCCAGATAACAACTTGGGTTGGAGCGCCGATTTTGGAGGGATATAGTGCCTGATTTAGAAGAACACGAGCGATCGTACCTCAATCGATCGTCGGATAGGAGCGTCTTCGGGGGTGTTGTGGTCCCAAAAAGCCTAAAGTCAGAGTCTCGAAGTCAGCATTGCCCTAATATGGGGGGAAAAAAGCGGAGGTGCAGGAGAGAGATGGGTGTCTCAAGAGTCATGAGCTATTCAAGTTGGAATCCCTCATTTCTCTCAGACAGTTTCCTCCTAAAGCTGCTAAAGGAGGCAAAACCGCTGGAGAAAAATGAGGACGTACTGAATGTGGGACGGCCAGCTTTGGATCAGAGTCAAAAGAGCAGAAAACCAAGCATTCCTCTGGCGCAAGGTTGCTGACATAGTGGTAATCGTATCGAGAGTCAAGCTTGGCCACACAATCATACACTTTCTCGCCTCGATCGGCAACGCGCGGGTCGTTGCGAGAGTAGATGCGGCCAGTATGGGTGTTGAAATCCCAGTCTGGAATTCGGTCGTGATTCATGAAACACAGGGGCCATTTTGTGGCCTTCGTACCGATCGGACGCCAGACATTCACCTGAGCCCAGTGTTTATACTTCGAGAGTAGCTCAGCGGCCCGCTCGTCCCCCACGGTCTCCTTCAAGACTGTGATGAAAGTGGTCGCGTCCCTGTCCAGATGCGCAACAGGCCTGGGAGAGTATCTGCTAGAGGCTTCCCCCAGCTTCTTCTGCTGCTCGCTCTCTTGACGAATTCTGAACGAGGCCGGGATGATGACTGCTGGCCCTTGGCTGACATCCTGGATGATCTTCTCGCACTCCTTGAAATAAACATCCTGGATGTATTCCTTCCCCTCCGGAGTGTTGCCATCGAGGAACTGCTCAGTGGTCACGGTTGTTGGGATATTCACGAGCTGGTACCCGTTCTTCAACAGAGTTGGTGCCCTTTCCATGGACCTCATGTCATGCGCAACTATCTTGATGTCACGGGGCGACTTGACGTTCGTTGCTCCACTGGTGTAATCAATATAGCCAGGCTGGTCATCTTTGGTTCCACCCCAAACACCAAGGGTCCCGCTAGTTGTGCGGGATTGAAGCACAGTTGCAGCCATGATATAATAAGGGGGAGAAGAGTTGAATACTGTATGAATATTTTAAGATTACTGAAGGAGGTTGCACATCGGTTTATGTCTGAGAAGATTGATGACATCGTTGCGATGAACGTTGATGGGTCAATATATAGACCACCGATGAACGGCGTCGGGGCCATTTTTTGACTTTTCGCCGGGTCTTGGGAGGTGCAAGAGTCGGGGGCAGTGATATTCACACAGCTCTGGACCGAGGAGGACAGCTGTCAAGAATCGCGGCAACTCAATTAGTGAGTTTCTTAGAACGTAGGATTGCAGGATTGCTAGAAGACAGGATTTGAGAACTGCGGTGTTTGTAGGATTGCAGGATGGGCTAGAAGCACGGATGGCCGGAATGCAGGACTGGAGTAGTGGCGACACAGAACCAGGTACAACACGGGATGTTGTAGTGCCGGTTGAAATGTTGTATCGACTCAGCAGCGGACGGACTATGAGAGTTCATACCGCTGCCGATGCACCTCGAAGCTGTCTTCTTAGTCGGAAAATGTCGACTTCCTTCAACTGCTTCACCACCACCCCAGAACCATTCTTTGTCTCCAAGCCTCGAAATTGGGTAGATACACAACGACCGCACAAGAAAGTCCTGTTGGTCTTCATAGCCCTCACTGCATCATTCCTTACACTGTTGCACACTTCACGCATTTTGTCAACCAAAACTTGTCATTTACGGAAATGACGCCTCATGTTTCTACAACCGGTCTGGTGTACATGTGGAATGGTACCACAGACAACCAAGACGATGGGTATATCAACACGGTGGACGGCTCAACAAATGTCAAACCATCAATGGAGGTCACAGTAGAGGTTGAGGACGTTCGCAATCTTACCGAACCCCCCAAAGTCTCGAGTCATGGATACCAGCTAGTGAAATTCACATCATCTCTCCCATCGTCCTGTTTCCTCGATGCCTACTCTCCGGAGAACAAGCGGCTCATTGAAGAGGTATATTACGATGAGTGTCGAGGCTTGGTTCAAGACTTCACAGGAGCGGTTGAGGCCTTCCCGTATGTATATCGGATTCGGAACCAGTCTGCGGACGTGACCCGGCTCGCTGATATCGATTTCCACAAGGACTCCGCACCAATTGTGCATGTGGACCGAGATTCCGAAACCGCACCTGACAGGCTACGTTACAGCCTAGGAGCCGACCGAGCAAATTCTCTACTAGCTAGGTACAAACGTTATGCATCGATTAATGTGTGGCGACCCATCGGGACCAAGGTTCAGAAATGGCCGTTGCTACTCGTCAACCACCAATCCGTTGCAAACTGGGATTACAGCACACACATGGGGCGAGTGCACTTCAGCAATGATCAGAAGAGGGTCGGGGCGCGGGGAACGAAGAGTCATGAGACGGTGCTTAAATTTGACCCGGGTTATGTCTACCATTATGCCGGCGAGATGGCGCCGAATGAAGCGTGGCTTTTCTATGCTTTTCATTCGGAACCTAAGTTTGCTATTCCGCATAGTGCTTTTTGGGATCAGAGCACAGAGGTTGACGCGCGTACAAGATGGTCAATTGAAGTTCGCATTTGGGTGTTTTTCGAAGATCCATGAAGGGGTTGAATCCGTCACAAGGTGAGGAATATCTATAATCAATTGAAGCTTTCGTGGGAAATCATTGCAAACCATTTTCCTGACCAAGCAGTCGCGCTTTCCTCTTCCTGTATTACCTCGGACCGTGATATAAGGTTCTGCTTAACGGCTTGCTGCTCTTCACTTAGTGTTCTTGTGACAGCTAAGTAGCCTTACTTACCTGAAAGCTTAACCTCAAACCGGGAAAATGCGTCGTCTTAGAGTTCCTGTTGTCCGAAAGCTCAGCAAGTGCCGAGAGATTGCCTCGCTTAAGCCCCTTTCTTTTTGAGGGGAATGTCTACTTTTAAGGTCTTTTTTGCGGAACATGATGTTTTTATAGAAGTATAGGCAGTATTCGATACAACTACTTGTTCTATCAACTTAGTTATGCTGTTGTACCTACATTGTCTCACAACAAAGCCTCCTGTATCTCATAACAGCACTTTCTCGCTAGTTTTAGAGCTCGCTGGCTCTGGAATAGAATCTGGCTGAGCAACAATGACCCGTTCTGCGACTGGCTCCTCGTTTGCACCTGATCGGACCCCTTCCATCATAGTGGTTGACTGACTTTTTGACTCGCCTCTCTCTTCATCGCGGTCTTTTGGTCGTGAATTATATCCGTGGTCTCTCCACGCAAAGCTACATAAGAGGCAGACCGTTCCAACAGCAGCATTAGTAATGAAAACATACCGCATAGCTTTTGCATAGACTGGATCTATAATAGCACGGTCTTCGAATCCGAGACTAGCGAGAGAATAGGCCGAAGAGGCAAGTTCCTGATCTTGCAGAGAGAGTCCAGACTTCAGACTTGACTGAAGGACAGCCGAAGAAACGCCCAGACCGCATGCGGCCCCAAAAAAGCGGGCAAAGTTTCGACAGGAAGTTACCACGGCCCGTTCGCTCTTCTTGGTTTTCGCTTGCATCGCAACTACCATAGGCTGATTCGCAGCGCCGATACCGATACCCACAAGTAAGAGAATGAAGATAATGGCAACAGGGCTGGTGCTGCGGTCGAAAATAATCTCTAAACAGGAGCCAACGAAAAGGAAGATAGATCCGGAGCGGATGACGCCCCCATAATGTTCTCTTTTTGTCATGATCCGACCTGCGAGCGCAGAGACTATGATCTGGATTCCGATAATAGGGAGCAGAAGTGCAGCTGAGGCGAAAGAGGACCAGCGGCGAAGATTCTGGTAATACAGGGGCAGGAAGTAGAGGTTAGACTGGTTGACCCAGCCCAGACTGAATGTTTGCAGGGCTAGTGCACATATGTCGCGAGTGCGGAAGAGGGATACTGCGGATTTTGTCAGTACTTATAGCATTAGACAGAGGAGGCAATGTACAAGGTATAATCGGGAGTCTTGCCACCTTCCACTCCACGAACAGGAAAGTCACAAAGGAAACCACGCTGATCGCTAGCATGCTGATGACCATGGGCGAATCCCATTTGTAGTACGAACCACCTCCAGTAATTGGAATCATGAAGAATATGATGGCTATCGTGGAAGTGAGCGATCCCCAGCCATCGATCTTCTTGACGTTAGTCCAGAAAGACTAGGTCGGTTTTGTTGTGGGAAGCAGATACGCTGCTAGTGCGGCGCACATGAGTCCCAAAGGTGAAAGCAGCCAAAAGAAACCTCGCCATGTTGACCTATTCGCGAGCCGATTGTCAGTTATGCAAGATTGCATTGTTGTGTCGGAAATGCCATCAAACACATACCTGGCTGCGAACGCCGCTCCAATAAAAGGCCCAAGCACATTTCCCAAAGCCATGAAACTGCCCGCAATACCCTGATATCTTCCTCTTTGCCGGAGCGGTACAATGTCGCTTGCAACAATCATTGCCAGGTTTCCAACCCCTCCACCAGAGGCGCCAGTGATAGCCCGGAAGACGTAAAGCATAGGAGGATCCACAGCAAAGCCACAACATAAGTCAGCAGCAGCAAAGACTACTAATGCACTGACGAAAAGCGCAGTCCGACCAAAGATGTCTGAAAATCTTCCATATAGTACGGTGAAGACAGTAGTTGCGATCAAAGACGAACTGCCTGCCCAACTGATTGTTTTCTCTCCATTCAAGTCGGTGGCCATAGTGGGGAGCATGGTTGAAACGCCGTTAGCGTCCATGTTGACCACGAAGAGGACGGCGCCGAGGATGAGGACTACGATTATTACTTGGCGTCGGGGAAGGTGGTTTTCTTGTTGATGGAGGACGGGTTGGGTGGGTAGTGGCATTTTTAGTAAATTGCGGTTCTTCTTTGAGCGAAGAAAAGACCACGCAGAAGGAAATTGAAGTAAAGAGGCTTTACAAAAATGGCGGCGAAATCTGCAGGTCGACAATTCTTGGTAGAAAGAGAGTATCTAATTATAAAGGAGGATATTTCCATTCAGTCTTTACAGAACCACATCTTTTAGAGCAACAGGCAACAGGCATGCTTTTCTCAGCTTTAGCCGCGAAAGACTGAGGCCCCTAGCCAAAAGACATGGACGGATCGGGCGGGTTTGAAGGCTACAAATCCCGCAAGCTGTTTAGTTGTAAGGTGCAATGTCATATCAGACTTAAACATAGGTATCAAAACGGAGACCACTAGCTGCGATAATGGGTACGGACGAGCCTCGGATGCCTAGCGGCTAGGCCCTGGGCTGCTAATTCACGTACTAAGCCTGGCTAAGCCTAGTCAGTCTTGGAGCCCAGGTATCGGCCATTTCTATTCGTCGCAATGTATCTGCATTCCTATCATCCTTCATATCTCCGGCTCATCTTCTTCTTCGCGATGTACCACATGCGCTTCGATGTGCATGTCGGTTTATGTCTTCCTGCAATCCTGCAATCCAGGCATCCACCAGTTATGATGAGTAACATTCTCCGAACATCCGGCTCTGACCTGCTTGTACGGGCACGGGCCAAGTTTTGGCCCTGGAGACCGGTGGCTTGTATTACTTTATGAATTCGACGATGACAAGATATATGACAAGCTTCATTTGTCCTGCACATCCTCTCAGCCTGATACTTGGCCTTGTATCGAGAGATTTGAGACCATGGAATATACACACTTAGCGACAGCCCTTGTACTCGCAAGCATCTTAATATTTTATCGGCTTTCCAGAGCATTGCTTCTTGCTCACAAACGACAAGTGACATGCCGAGACAAGGGAGTCCTTCCTGCTCCTTGGTACCCCTTTTGGGACCACTGGTTTGGAGTCGACCTTCTCGTTAAAAATACCAAAGTTCGACAGGAGCATCGTGTTTTGGATCAACAACACACACGATTTCGAGAAATGAACGCAAATACTTTCCGGCTCGTCCTTCTGGGTCGTTGTATTCACTACACTATCGAGGCTGAGAATCTCAAGCACATGCTGGCTGTTGATTTCAAGAAATGGAGTGTGGGTTCCAGGAGAATACTTGGACTTGCGCCGCTTCTTGGAAAAGGTGGGCGATTACTATTAGACAACACCATTGAAATAAAATATGAACTGACAACAAACAGGCATTTTCACTTCTGATGGGGCCGACTGGCAGCATTCTCGTCAAATGTTACGACCTAGCTTTGTTCGCACTCAGGTCGCAGACTTGGGCGTATTCGAGAGACATGTAACAAATTTGATCTCTACAATCCCGCATGATGGCTCCACGATCGATCTATCAAATCTATTTTTCCGACTCACAATGGATACAGCCACCGAGCATTTATTCGGAGAGTCCACCGAGTCCCTCACTAAAGGCACCGGTGATGGGTTTGCTGAAGCGTTCTCTCGAAGCCAAGACCATGCAGTCAAGGCATCTCGTTGGCGAGGTGTAGGCCTAGAGACGCTGATCAAACTTTTGCCACCTAATGCACAGTACGAAAGAGACCGGAAATTCATTCACGATTTTACGGATTCCTATGTCGAAAAAGCTCTTGCGAAGAGTACGCAGTTGAAGGAGTCACTTCCTAAGGATACCGCTCGTTATGTCTTTATTGACGAGTTAGTTCGGCAGACGACAGACCGCGTGCGTATTCGAAGTGAGGCACTCAATGTCCTCCTCGCGGGCCGCGACACCACTGCGTCGCTATTGACAAATGTCTGGTTCATCTTATCCAATAGACCAGATGTCTGGGCCAAGCTCCAGGTCGAAATAGCCCACTTCGAGCTCTATGGAAGTCCACCAAGCTTTGAGCAGCTCAAGGAGATGAAGTATCTACGTGCACTGCTGAATGAATCTCTTCGTCTATATCCAGTTGTACCAGTAAACGGCCGCGAAGCTCTCGAAGACACAATTTTACCTTTAGGAGGTGGCCCAAACGGCAATGCACCCATCTTTGTTCCCAAGGGAAGTGTGGTGATGTGGTCTGTGTACACTATGCATCGTCGAAAGGATTACTTTGGTGAAGATGCGGAAGAATTCAATCCGGATCGTTGGCTTGACGAGCCACAGAATGATCGGAATGGAATTAGGCCGACCTGGGAGTATCTACCATTTAATGGGGGTGCTCGTATTTGTCTTGGCCAGCAGTTTGCACTTACGGAGGCGAGCTATACAATTGTGAGAATGTGTCAAGCGTTTGACAAGATTGAAAGTCGAGATTCGAGACCTTGGACTGAGATGCTGACGTTGATGTGTGTCAATTTGGGGGGAGCGAAGGTAGGCCTCACTAGGAGGGCACATGAATAGGCTGAATAGCGGGTGCCGATGGGGTTCACTTCTGTGAAGTGGTTTGACAAGCACTACTTCGCAAAAGCCCGGGGTAAAAAGGGGAAGTGTTGTCAGCTGCCGGAAAACCCAGCACAGCAGCACCATACTCTAGAATGTCTACCTTTGTGTATTCTAAAATTTCATTGTAGGGGAGCCTTTTCTTAATCTCCAGTAGCAGAGAACGTCCATGTGTTGTTTTCAACTAGGGCGAGACATTTGGAATTTATCCAAACCATTTCTCACAGAAACCAGTAATTAATTGTCATTTGCTCAAGTAGCCAATACGGTGGGATCCAGGAAACATGAATCGTCAAGCAGTCATGCTAGGCAATCGCTATAAAGTATTTCCTATCTAGTTCTCCCTTCGATTACAACCTCCCCTCCCTCCCTCCTCCACTCAATCCTTAAGCCCATACTTCTCCTTCAACTTATTCACAGCCTCCACATATCTCTTCTGTGCCTCCTCGAAGTTGACTCCCTGTTCATGAATCTTTTGCCATGCTTCACGCTTGATTTTTTCCTATTGAGACACAACATTCAGCTCATATTATATATCCCTTACTACCCACAGCATATACGTACCTTCAGGTTGAACATCCCAGGAGCCTTGCTTTCATCAAATGGCGGATCTTGAGTACCTTGCCTGAAGAGGCTGTAAATCTGAAAATTAGGGAGAATGTCAGAGAGCAGGCGCGTCTTTTTGGGGGGGGGGGGGGGGGGTGAGATGAGAGGGAGATGTACTTCAAGTAATTCTGCATCGGTGGGTTTGGATTTCAAGCGATGGCTTTCCTTGACGGCTTGTTTAAATTCGGGAGTTTGCCCGGCAGACATCTTTTCTGTTTCCAAGTGTTCACTGTTTTTGAGTCTGGTGATATGGAAAGCACTCCTTGATACATCCTTCCAGTGAAATATATAATTCCCATTTGAGCCTAAGATATTATGCGAACGTCAAACCAGAAAATTCTGATAAGTTCATGTTTCATTATGCTTCTGATACAAGTACAGGGCAGGTAATCTTTCGGCAACGATGGCTGTAGTGTTTGATCCGTCTGTCCCATTTTCGTCGAGCTAGTCGCCGATCCTTCAATCCTGTGCGCTCGCAAACCTATCATTCTACAGATAATCCAGCAATCCTTCCTTTAATCCAGCAATCCTCACATCCTTCAAAGGCTCTTCGAAATGGCTAGTTGACTACCCCAAAATACCCGAGGCTACAAGGGTAATGCTTTGTAAGATCTTACAGATCTCGCAAGGCCAATATCTCAACTCCACAGGAGCCCAAGAAATCCTGAACAAATCTGCCTACATCTCTCTGCGTACGAAGTCTTTTCGTGTTGAAAATTCTCTCTCCACAATTCTGTTTCCACAGAAAAGCTCGACTGACATAGCTATTGGAGACATGGATTGCAAAGACCTCAAGAACTTGGTACCAGAACCCAAATGTTACACCAGAGACGGCCCTTTCACTGCTGAAGTCCCCGGTGCTAAAAAGGTCGACGGTGAGACCATTCCGCGCCGAAATATCCGTACTTTGGAGAAGCTGAAGAGCACACCACACCCAGACATCAACACCGTCTTCGACATACTCAGTTACTCAAGTAACAAGTACGGTAACGCAAAAGCGCTCGGCAAACGAAGGTTGATCCAAATACATAAGGACGTCAAGCTTGTCAAAACGAGAATCAACGGCAAGGAGGAGTTGGTTGATAAGACATGGGAATACTACGAGCTATCTCCTTACACTTATATGTCTTTTTATGAGTACGAGCAACTAGCCCTCAAAGCTGGTTCTGGTTTTCGAGCACTGGGTCTCAAATCTCCGGATCGTATACACATCTTTGCTGCCACACACCCCCACTGGCTAGCCACCGCGCACGGTGCAGGAAGCCAGAGCCTACCTGTTGTCACTGCTTACGACACGCTCGGCGAAGAGGCCTTGAAGAACTCGCTTGTGCAAACCAAAGCGAAAGCCATCTTCGTGGACCCGGATAATTTGAGCAAACTCATTGCACCGTTGTACGAAGCGAGAGACATTCAACATGTTATTTACAACGACGACGATACTCCCTGTATCCAAGTCGATCCACAGACAACAGAGTATGAGGTTCAGAAGCTCAAAGAAGCTCATTCACATCTCACCATCGTCAGCTTCAGCGAGCTCATCAAAATGGGTGAAAGCAAGTCCACCCATCCTACACCACCAAAACCAGACGATATTTGTTGCATTATGTATACATCCGGATCCACCGGCATCCCAAAAGGCGTTCTCATCACCCACCGAAACGTGATTGCCTCAATAGCAGGTGTCGACACCGTTGTAGGTCCCTATCTCGGCCCTAGAGACTGTCTACTCGCCTATTTACCCCTTGCACACATCCTTGAGTTTGTTTTCGAATCAGCTTGTCTGTTCTGGGGCGGTACAATGGGCTACGGAAACCCAAAGACCATCTCTAACAATTCAACTCGTTATTGTCATGGTGATATTATGGAGTTCAAACCGACTATTTTGGTTGGTGTTCCGGCTGTGTGGGAGAATGTGAAGAAAGGTATCATGACTAAAATCAGCAAAACAAATTTCTTCACTCGCAACCTGTTTTGGAGTGCTCTAAGCACCAAGATCCTGATGATGAAATTCTCGAACCGTATCCCGTTTTCTTCATACGGCACCAGTATCGTGGACAAATATATTTTCAGCAAGATCCGGGAAGCTACGGGTGGTAGGCTGCGTATGTGTTTGAATGGCGGAAGCCAAATTGCTCAAGATACGCAGCGTTTCATATCCATGTGCATCGCACCCCTACTTTCAGGATACGGTCTGACGGAGACCGCAGCAGCGGGTGCGCTCACAGATCCGTTGTCGTGGACCGATACAGCCTTCGGCGAACCACCGGGGTCAATAGAAATCAAGCTCGTCGATTTCCCCGCCGCCGGGTATTACTCGACAAACACGCCCGCCCAAGGAGAAATCTGGATCCGCGGCGACTCGGTTGCAAAAGGCTATTTGGACCTGCCAGATGAGACTGCAGAGTCGTTTACTCGCGACGGTTGGTTCAAGACTGGTGATATTGGGGAATTCGACTCTGTTGGTCAACTCCGAATCATTGATCGGAAGAAAAATTTAGTTAAGACGCTGAATGGTGAATATATTGCGCTTGAGAAACTCGAAGCGGTTTATCGCTCTGCGGGAGTGGTCAAGAATATTTGTGTGTTTGTTGGGGAGGGGAAGAATAGGCCCGTGGCTATCATCATCGCCAACGAAGAGGCGCTTCAACAACTGGCAACCAACAATGGGATGCAGTGCAATGGTCTTGAGGATCTTTGCTGTGACGAGAACATTAATGAGGTGGTTCTGGAGGAACTTCAGGCTACAGCCAGGAACGCCGGTTTGCGTGGAATAGAAATACTCGATGGTGTTGTATTGTCTTATGCGGAGTGGACACCGCAGAATGTATGTTTCATTACTCGTATGGAGTATATTGAAGGTGTGCTAACACAATCACAGTTTCTTGTTACCTCGGCGCAGAAGCTGAATCGCAGAGGTCTGGCTGAAAAATATAGGAAAGATATTGAGAAGGCGTATGATAGGATTCGAAGATAATACAGAAGACATGAAAAGTCTCGTCGGTGACTGAATCTGAGGGAATTGCAGGAACATACGGTGCTACCGGTAGGCGCGGCACCTTCGGGGCAACTTTGACTTTGACCGACCCAAAATCTGGCGATTGAAGCCAGTACATAGATGCTGGAGTTCCACGGAATGAACCTAGCCTTAAGTTATATGAAATGAAAATTAAGTGCGACTTCTCTAAATACATGCATCATGTAAATAAGGAGAGATGGGGAACAAGTTGGGTCTGAAAAAGGGTACAAATACTAGTGGGGAATCCTTAGTTAGTTAGAAACTCACGTCGCGCCCTCCTTTCAAGCCCCCTTATCAACCTATCATCTTCATATAAAGCCGGACATCCTACGGAACTGTCATTAAACCCACCAGTCAGCGCTAACAGGGTCTTAGCCCGAGAATTGGCAGTTGATGACATCCCATCCCTCGACTGATCCTGCCATCCTGCCATCCTCAGGACAACCCTGTATCTTGTAATCCTACAATGACGATGATTGCATCGGTGCAAGCAGAAAATGGGAATATCATCACCATGTCATTCTGATGACGATAATTCTGATATACATAAAGAAAAGGCCCAAAATCGCGACTGGCCGTAATGCTGCTAATAAAACGCGTGTCTGTTGTTCAGTATTACCGTGAAAATGAGACTACTGGAAGCAGTTGCCCACTGCATCACCATGATCAGCATCATCCCAACAGCGCTCTCCTCCTGTGAGCCACCGTTAGCCTTCCCACCACCGGCTTACACCAACTCCTCTCTTTCGGAGGCCTTCACCAACATATCCACCATCCTTTCCACCTACTTTTCCGCTTTAACATTCTCCGCCACAAATGTCGCTATCGAAGTCACCTCTTCCCAACAGCCCTTGTGGAATTTTTTCTGGACCGCAAGCAATAAGTCTAGTCAAGCGGGAACGACTCTCGTCAACAGCGAAACTGTGTTCCGAATAACGCGCACTACGAAAATCTTCACGTCGTTAGCGATCTTACAGCTGAATGCCCAGGGTCGTATAGTTGATTTGGACGATTCGATTGCAAAGTACGTATCTGGTCTGAGCCATGGAAACGCGTCGCAGGCTGTAGATTGGAGTCGGATTTCGTTGCGGAGTTTGTTGAGTGGAATGGGTGGGATTATGGATATGTGTTAGTGGACCAATCTACTTCATCAATTGATTGCTATTCACAGCAACTAAGTAATTCTGGTAGATGCTTATGCCGATATCCTAACGTCAGTGAGTGCTTCGGATCTTGCTGCTTTTGGTCTGCCGCTTGTGACAAACGATACCTTGGTATCGCTGCCTGCCTGCGAGCTAAATCAGAGCTTGCCATGTACTGCTTCGGGTAAGGCACTTGAGCAAAAGGATACTTGAGGAGAACGCAACAAAACTAGGCGCTAACGAATTGATTTTCCTAGGACTTATTTCCGCGCTGCAGTCGTCCTCGTCCGTTCTCCGGCCAAATGTCGAATATTCCAACAGCAATGTAGGCTTTAGCCTACTTGGACTAGCCATTTCGAACGTCACAAGCTTGAGTTACGAAGAAAGTATTCGCCAATCCATAATTCTGCCACTGGGGTTGAACTCCACAGGCTTCCTCGCTCCTGATGCGAGGTCTGGGGCGATTCCAAAAGGCAACAGCATGTGGTCTTGGGATGTGGGTATCAACAATCCGTACGTACTTCCTTAAAACTTGAGGATATATGCTTGAAAGGGTCCCAGGGAACTAACAAGGTTAGATCCGTTGGCATATATGCATCCTCCCGCGACATGTCAGTTTTACTACGATGGATATTGGCCAATTACATGGATGTCAATCCGACTATGAACTGGTTCACACCTGGCTTCTATGGCGTCGGTTCGCACAATTATATCGGCATGCCGTGGAATATTTTCCGAACTAATGCGGTGCTACCACAAACAAACCGACCTGTGACGTTCAACACTGTTGTTGGTACACTCGGATATTACACGGCTGTAAGCATCGTGTTGCCAGACTACGACTTAGCCATCAGCTTGATGATGAGCGGGGCGTTGGGAGATCCCAACCTGATACTACAGTACATCACCTTCCCACTGATTCAGCAAGCCGACTCAATCGCTCAAGACAATCTGAAAACCATTTATGGGGGAACATATTCATCTAGCCTGCTGAATACAAGCGTTACAGTATCGCAGTCATCTGCGCGCTCGCTCTTCCTGGAAACCTGGATATCAAACGGAACAAGTATCCTCCCTACTCTAGTAGCCTTCACAGCACTTCGAGGTGGGCAAGGTGCAGATTGGTATTTTCAAGTTGTGCCCACTTTCACAACTCCGCTGCAAAGAGAGGGCTCAGGAAACAAGACGGAACTTGGCGAAGCGTGGCGTTGGGTCAATATTCTCGAGGCACCAGCTGATCAGGGATGGAATGACTGGTGCGTGAGTTCTTTTGACGGCGAGTCCTATGCTGGCACGCCTATCAACAAGATGATTTTTTGGAGGGATGAGAGTATCGGAGAGGTTACTGAGTTGGAAATACCTGCTTTCAACGTTACCTTGACGAAGACTGCATAACGATTGAACTCATGGTTTAGGTTTTCTCCTGATTATAGGATCAGAAGACAAGAGAAAGCAGTTATATGAAGAAAAGTATGGATCTGAGAATATCGGTATAGATAGAATCACAAACAGTACCGTGCCAGTACGAGAATTCCCAGACAGCAAATCAGGTAATTAAAAACAATGTATTAATTACATGAAGTATCTGTCAGAATCTTAGTCCTTCAGCTAGAAACGATCCACAGCTTGACTCACGACCTTGCCCAATTGAAAATTCATACGAATCGCAAATACTTCCAATTGGATTTCGATCTAATTTCATGTTCGAACAAGTCAGATTTGAGCTCTGGCAGTAGATGAATTGCAGGTAATTTTGTTTCAAGTGCCTTGTAATCAGTGACTGTAGTCTTGTATTGATTGATAAAGCTGGACTTAGTCGAAGCATGCTCCGCCCCGTAGCGCTGCAGTTGTACGAGGGTGCTTCTGTGTTTGAGTCGCGAATCAACCGCGAAGGACAAATTATTTGCGGGTCCTTAGACAAATTTTGGTGCAGAACAATGTGGGAGGACTTGTTGAGGGAAGGATTGGTAGGATTGAAGGAAAGGAGGATACGGGATTACAGGATTGAAGGATCAATGACCGGGATTTCTGACTGCAGGTGGAACGCAAGGGAAAATTGGCAGTGTCAACGACTGACAATTTCTTTTTAACCGAAATAGAACAATTGCATCTTAGACATGAATGGTGTTAAAACAGGAACTTGTAGGCACATAGCAAGCCTCTATACCGAATTAATGAAATGGGTTTGCAGAACAAGACTAAGTTTGACGCATTCAACAGAACTGATCACGTCTACCACGTTGTCCATGATAATCCATTGCAAGCTTCTATTCTCATGCCAAAAAAGCTGGACCAATCCAATAAGAAACTTCCAGTAATCGTGTTTTGGCACGGGGGTGGTTTTGTTGTTGGCTATCGCTTGTACGAACCATGGTGGTCGGACTGGTAAGTAGGCCCAGAGTATGCATTAATTGGTATAAACAAAACTGACGAGGCGATTGAGGTTGATCGAGTTTGCGCTCTCCAACAATGCCATGATAATCACTGCTGACTATCGTCTTATGCCGGAAGCAGCTGGAGCAGACATTTTGGATGACATGGAAGCTTTTTGGAACTGGCTGTCCGACATTCTCCCATCGATTGCTGAATCTTGGTCTGCACAACCAGATCTGAACCGGATATTGTGCGTCGGCCAGAGCAGCGGAGGATGTATGGCAGTTCAATCTGCGCTTCTACGCCCACATAAGATCAAGGCCATAGTGTCCATGTACGCCCCGCTGCACCGTAGCCTTCCACATTTCACAATTCCACAACCAAGGATAATCATGGGAGCACCACCATCCCCTCCGCGGCAGGCCGAAATCAAAATCCGTTCTTATATGAAGAGCATGTCACCTAAAGCAGTCCGCACGACGGGAGATCCAGCAGATATGTGGGAGTTGCTAAGGTGTATATTGCAGCAAGGATGGTTGCCAAGACTGATCGATGCGAAGCCAGATGCGCGCCTGGATATATATGCCATGATGGAACAAACAAATGTGCTGCCGCCAATATGGTTTATTCATGGAGAGCAAGACTCGGTCGTGAGTCGCCGCAGGGAGTGAGTTGGTAACACTATGCTGACGGAGCCAGGTTCCTTTTACTTGTTCGACTGCATTCGTTGAGAAAATGGGGACAGTCCTGCCCCGCGTGCCTGTTTTGTTTTCGAAGAAGGCCGGAGAGCATGCGTTCGAGGCATCCTTGACTATGAAGGAGGCGTGGATAACAGAGGGATGCGAGTTCCTCATGTCGTTTTGGTAGATTATGTCGGAATCAAATGCTAATGTTGTGATATTGAGATATTTCCCAGCCGTTGAGCGCATCGAAATGTTATCGCACTAGGCCTGTCTCCTCAGCTAAAAGACGCTTGCTTAGTCATTCAGGTAGGATCTTGACCTTACCTCGCTCCCACTCTTCTTAGTAGAAATACATCTTTCACCCTCACGTGAGATCGCTGCATTTCTACCAAATCATATACAAGTCCAACCCGCTCTATGCTTGAGACCTCTGCACCACACTGTTTTCTAGTCTTCCGCAATAAGCAGACCGCCGCTCACCAATCACCGTGCTTCATGTTGCTCGTTCTTCACGCCCTAGTCATTCCAACATCGAAACAAGAGGTTAGGCGAGAATGCGGGGTGCTGGATTGCTGGATTGTGGGATCACTAGGATTGCCGGATTACGGGACCGCTGGTTCTGCGCATGTAACGCTAGTTTGAAATAATGTAAATTGATAAGCAAATGGGGAAGATTGGACTAGGTAATTGGCTGCAGGGACAGGATGGAGGGACGAATGGATGAAGGATGAGATGAAGCCAACGGGTAAATGAGTTACAAGCACATTTTGACAAATCACGAACAGTCCACCGGTCAAGACATATAAAAACATCCTCTGGTGTTTCAGCCATTACTACAGACAATGAACTCAACTTCCTTATTTGAAATACAATTCTGAGAAATTAGAACGGAATTCGATCAACCTTCCCTCCTTCTCAATTATTTGACAAGAAAATATCCACAGTTCCACCCTCTTCGGCAAAAAGGCATTTTCAATCCCTGTCCGAACACCGAGCTCCACGATGGCGATAGACAAATATACAAATGGAAACGACCACCGCTCTGACGTCAATGGCTCCTTCAACGGTCACAAGGGAACCAACGACAGTACGAATGGGAATTTCGAGAATAGTTCAGCCAACTGCGGAGGCTCACGGGACGTGCCGGTGGCTATTTGTGGGATGGGACTAAGACTACCAGGTGGCATTCGCAGCGATGCAGACCTCTTCGACTTTCTCGTGAACAAGGGCGACGCGAGATCAATCGTTCCTAGTGACCGCTTCAACATCGAGACGTATTATGATGCAAATGCGAGACCTGGTTTCATTGGAACAAAGTATGGGTACTTCCTGAATGAGGACTTATCTAAGTTCGATACCTCTATGTTTAGCATGATGACAGCTGAAGTCACCCAACTGGATCCCGCTCAACGACTTCTTCTGGAAGTAGCTCGTGAAGCACTAGAGAGTGCTGGCGAGGCTGATTTCAGGGGCAAGAACATCGGCACCTATGTGGGCGATTTTACCCAAGGCTGGGAGGAACTTCACGGTATCGATGTCAGCTACCTTGCACCCTACTTGCTCACGGGCAAAGCAGACTTCGTTCTGTCAAATCGTCTCGCTTATGAGTATGATTTGACAGGGCCAAGTCTGACCGTCAAGACAGCTTGCTCGGCCAGTGGTCAAGCAATGTATGAAGCAATCTTATCTATTCAGACCGGCCGCTGTCCCTCAGCCATTGTTGCGGGAGCAAATCTCATGTTGACCCCGCGAGAAAGCGCAGGAATGTCCGCGTATCGAGTTCTTGCTCCGGACGGATCCTGCAAGACGTTTGACGCAGAAGCTAATGGGTATGCGCGTGGTGAATCGGTGAGCGCTATGTATATCAAGCGTCTCGATGAAGCTGTTCGAGATGGCAATCCTATTCGTGCAGTCATCAGGGCTTGTGGCAGTAATGCTGATGGTGGTGGTGTGGGGCGAAGTTTCGGTGTCCCGAACCCGGTGACCCAAGAGAGGCTGATTCGCCAGACATATGAGCAGGCCGGTTTGGAGTTAACTAGCACAGAAGTAGTCGAATGCCATGGAACAGGCACAGCAGTTGGTGATCCTCTCGAGGTTCAGGGTATCGCAAGCTGCTTTGGTGGCAGGGGTGTGTATATCGGCTCTGTCAAACCCAACTTGGGTCATGGAGAAGGTGCATCGGCCATGGCAAGTATTGCCAAAGCAACATTGGCACTCGAGAGGCGCACAATTATTCCGAACATCAAATTTAATACGCCAAACCCAAAAAGTGAGTAACCACTTCTCTAGATTATGGTTATATTACTGACGCCTCCCAGTCCCATTTAAAAAAGCAAGCCTGAAGGTACCCACGGAAGCCGAACCGTGGCCACAGAATATGCTTGAGCGGATAAGCATCAATTCATTTGGATTGGGAGGGTCCAATGTGCATGTAAGAATATCCCGAATGTCCTATGATTTGTGGAATATTCAATTTGAATGATCGAGAAGTCCAGAAGGTCTAGGGTTCAAAATTTTGAATGTTCCGCGTACTATGGGATATTTACAGTTGAATATTCCCAGATTGCTAGACTATATGCTAATGACCCCGTCTTCTCAAATATACTGATACTTGGGTTTTTTTTTAGTTGGTAATGGATTCGGCAGCTTCCTTCGGCGTTTCATCGCCACAAAAGAAACTCGAGTCGCTTCCAGAGAACTCCAAGAAGTTGCCAATATTTTTCTCGGCTAATAGCTCCCCAGCATTGACCAAAATGGTAGAAAATCATGCGCAGTACCTCAAGAGCCACCCAGACAGATTAGAGAGCATGGCCTACACTCTTTCTTCCCGTCGAGAGCGCTTGAAACTGACGTCCTTCTGTGTGGCTAATGGATCTACTCTATCGGAACCAGTATCGCCTACTCCAGGTCAAGGAATCCGTCGTGTTGCCTTTGTTTTCACGGGCCAGGGTGCCCTGTGGGCAGGTATGGGAAAGGAACTGATACAAGAACATGAAACTTTTGCGAATAGCATTCGATTCATGGACAAAGTACTGCAGTCCCTCAAACATCCTCCCGACTGGAGTCTTGAAGGTATATAAGTATATGCTGTGACGAAGGAACTGTTATGATTGACTAAATCTAGGTACTCTTCTGGATTCGAGCGAGGCCATATCATCTGTTTTGAGCTCTGCTGAACGTGCTCAGCCCATTTGTGCAGCATTGCAGCTAGCCCTGGTCGACCTCCTGGCCACATGGGACGTTAAGCCGGCCGCCGTAGTTGGTCATTCAAGCGGCGAAATTGGAGCTGCCTACGCTGCGGGTATTCTCACTTTGAGAGAGGCCATAGTTGCCGCTTATTATCGGGGCTACGCCAACGCTCTATGTAAACTGTCGGGTGCCATGGTTGCTGTCGGGCTAGCGCGAGAGAAAGTAAGCTCACACCTTATTTCCGGGGTCACCATTGCATGTGAGAATAGCAGCTCCAGTGTGACACTCTCAGGCGACGTAGGCCCCTTGGAAAAGGTCATGTCTGCGTTGCGGGAGAGCTACCCTGACGCCCTGGTCCGAAAACTTAGGGTGCCTCTGGCTTATCACTCTTGTAAGCTTCCATCGTCACAGATTCCGATATCCAATTTACTGACAGAGAGCAGACCATATGAAGACAGTGGCAGATGCTTATAATGCCCTCATCACCCCTCATTTGGATCCAAAGGCTCCTAAAATACCATTTTACTCAACAGTATATGGCACGCAAGTCGACGATGCCCCCACATTTGGGCCGAAGTACTGGCAAGATAACATGGAAAACCCGGTGCTCTTCCATACTGCAGTATCCAAGATGGTAGAAGACTTGGGCCAGGATGTTGCACACCTTGAAGTTGGTCCCCACTCGGTTTTAGCGGGGCCACTTAGAGATATTTACAAGGAGATGGGACAGACCGTCCTGTATACATCTCTTCTTGTCCGTGGAAAAGACACTTCTGAGGCCTTCATTGAAGCACTCGGCAAGTTATTTTGCTTTGGCTTGAAGCCTCATATTCCTGTCTCAAGTCGTGCAATCACACTTCCGGATCTTCCGAGCTATCCATGGAACTACGAAGCAACATACTGGTCCGAGACCCGTATCATGGCGGATTGGAGATTCCGAAAACATCGGCCACATGAACTTCTTGGAGTCAGAATCTTGGAAAATAGTGATCTGGAGCCCGCTTGGAGGAAGATGCTGAAAATAGCTGACCTTCCCTGGTTGGCAGATCACTGTGTCGGCAAGGATATTGTCTTCCCAGCTGCTGGCTATATGGCTATAGCCGGAGAGGCTGTGTGTCAGTTGACTGAGGCAAAGAGCTACACGTTGCGAGAAGTCCACATTGCTTCCGCGATGCTTTTGACTGACAACAAAACCACCGAAATCATCACCACATTCCGCAAGAAAGCTCTCACTAGCACCCTAGACAGCAAATTTTACGAATTCTCGATCTCATCCTACAACAACGGCCAATGGACAAAGCACTGTTGGGGCATGGTTGCGGGCGGCTGTGCAACCGCTCTTCCTGCTCCTAAGGTGGAGACATATCCCAGAAATGTCGAAACCAAGCGTTGGTACAAGACTATGTCTCGAATCGGACTCAATTACGGCCCTCGCTTCACTGGATTGGAGGAAATCACCACAAGCGTTGTTCACAAGACTGCTGCTGTAAAAGTGACTGATAAACAGCACGAAGACGAGTCACAGTACCCGCTTCACCCTACAACCCTAGATCTGATACTTCAGTCATGGGCGGTGGCATCTGTTGGTGGCGAGTACAGGGAATTGGTACAGCTATTCCTTCCTACCTTTGTTGAGGAATTTTATGTGGGCGAAGCGGCAAACAAGAGCATACGTGTCAACACAGTCAACACTGGGGTATTGGGGACGGCTTTGGGGAACTCTTACGGTGTTGCTGACGGTGAAGTTGTTTACTCGTTGAAAGGCTTCAAAGGTACCAAAGTGGAAAATTCTATCCAGAAGTTTCGGGACCTCAAGGCACTTGAGCTACAATGGCATCCAGACTTTGACAGCTGTGAGATAGACAAACTCATGCGAGCGAGTGGAGATTCTACTGCTGATTTGGAAATTTTGGAGAGGATGTACGTCTTATGTGCGATTGAAGCACAGGATAAGCTCTCTAGAGCAGTGTGCACCCAGCCTCACTATGGTTTTTATCGCTCTTGGCTCGACAGGGAACTCGAAAGATACAAACAGCCATCATTGCCTCTGGTCCCAGACTCAGCCGACCTGGTTGCGATGAGATCGGAGCTTCGGGGTAAGGCAATCGAAGAACTTCATGAGCGCAGCAGGAATACCAAAGTCTATCCACCCGTTGAAGCAGTAAGACGTGTTTGTTCCCGCGCGGTCGACATTGTTGAGGGTCGTACGGGGCTACTTGATGTGCTTCTAGAGGATGGCCTGCTTGCACAGTTCTATGACTGGTTCAACGACCTTTCAGATATTCATGATCTTTTCCAAGTCATGGGCCATAGCCGGCCATACCTCCGTATCCTAGAGATTGGTGCTGGGACAGGAGGCACGACAGCCCGGGCACTGAACAGCTTGAAGTCCCAATCCGGTGAGCGGCTATATCAGAGTTATACAATCACTGACATCTCGGCTGGATTTTTTGCACAATGTCGAGAACGCTTCCAGGATGAGGCTTCTATTCAGTATCAGGTGTTGGATATCTCCAAGGACGCCTTGGAACAAGGGTTTGAGGAGGGAGCATATGATCTTATCGTTGCCTCAAATGTGAGCTAGAACGTATTTATTTCCCACACCAATGACTGACCGATAGTATTAGGTTTTACATGCGACTCCTAGCTTGGTTGCGACTTTGAAAAATTGCCGCAAGTTATTAGATCCAAATGGATATATATTCATGCAGGAGTTGTCCTCTAGTAAGTAATCCCTGGGAATTCCTTGACAAAAATGACCATGAGCTGACGACCACGACAGTTGGAAAATCGGCTGATTTCATCATGGTATGTGAATGCGCACAAGCACTAGAAACAGAGGTTGCAAGATTATCCTGCTAACAACTGCAGGGTCTTTTTGATGGCTGGTGGCTTGGAATCGATGACGGTCGGACCGAAAGACCCATGGTTGCTCCTGAGGTATGGGATATCAAACTTCGCGAAGCTGGCTTCGCAGGCGTGCATGCAGTGAGCTTCGACAATCACCTCCCATACTACAACAGTGCAAACATCATTGCGAGGCCCGCCATCTCGTCCATCTCGTCACAGGAGCAAACACGAACTCGGATCACCCTACTTACGGCATCTTCCAAGCTAGGGTCCTTTGCCGGGATAGTGAAGCGGGCTCTCGAAGGAGCAAAATATATCGTCGATCAATGCACCTGGGGACAAACATCCCCGGATGGCCAAGACTTGATTTCTTTCCTGGACATCGACGAACCAGAGCCGCTCCTTAAGGAAGTGAGCGCCAATGACCTGTCGAAATTCGTGCAAACTGTGAACGAGACTTCACAATTCGCCATTCTGTGGCTAACGAGACCCGCACAATCAGCCTGCGGCTGCCGTGATGCCAACTTCGGCCAGATTTTAGGAGCAGCCCGGACTATCCGCGCAGAGCTTGCAGTCGATTTCGCTACTTTGGAACTGGACGAAACCGATGCAAATGCTGCGTTTGCCGTTCTTCGCGTCTTGGCCAAGATTGAGCGTGGCCGTAAAAGACCAGATGGTGAAGTCGACAATGACATGGAATATTTATGGCAGAACAGCCAGATTTTGGTTCCTCGTTTCCACTCCTTCCGTGTGATAGAGGCACTTGCTGATGACCAACCTGTTCCTGATGCCAAACACCTTGTCATTAAAACACGTGGAATGCTTCAATCATTGCAATGGGAAGCTGATTACTTCCAATCCTTGGACCCGGACGAGGTTCGGGTTAGGATTGCCGCCGTGGGCATGAATTTCCGCGATCTCGCCATCGCTATGGGTATTGTCGACACAGCTCAGTCCCTTGGTGCTGGCTTCAATCAACTTGGCGTTGAAGGCGCTGGCTTCATCACTGAACTTGGCTCCAATGTGAAAAATCTCGAGGTCGGTGACCGGGTCGTGACATGCGGAGCAGGATCTGGGGGATACGCGACCGAATGCATTAGACCAGCAGTCTACTGTGTCCATATTCCAGAGAGACTAACCACAGAGGATGCTGCAGGAATAATTGTTCCATACGCAACGGTTCTGTGGAGCTTTGTCAATAAGGGTAATCTGAAGAAAGGCCAATCAGTTCTCATCCACAGCGCAGCTGGTGGAGTCGGGATTGCTGCTATTCATGTGGCAAGGTGGCTTGGTCTTGAGATCTATGTCACGGTCGGTTCGAAAGAGAAGAGAGATTTTCTTGTGGAGAAGCTAAGCGTCCCACGCACCCGCATCTTTCACTCTCGGGATGACAGCTTTGAGGCCGATGTGATGAGAGCTACCAATGGCAAGGGTGTCCACTCTGCTCTCAACTCCCTGTCAGGCGAGCTACTACATGCAACCTGGAGGTGTATCTCGCCCGGAGGCTGCTTACTGGAGATTGGGAAACGTGACCTTCTTGGTCGGGGTCAACTCGCCCTGCACTTATTTGAAGCAAATCGTGCATATTTCGGAATCGACATATCTCGTCTCATCGAAACCAATATGGAAGACATGGCTGACCTACTTCATCTGACCATGAAGCTGTTCAAAGAGGGCCACATTCACCCCATTCACCCCACCACCGTATTTGAAGCCAAGAAAGTACAAGACGCATTCCGATACATGCAAAAGGGGGTGCATATGGGTCGTATAGTTGTCAAGATGCCGGAAGAGGATGCCCTACCATTGGCCCCCCCTTTGCCAAAACCATCCTTCAAAAGGAAAGCCTCCTACCTCCTTGTTGGCGGACTTGGTGGACTCGGTCGGTCGATCATCTCGTGGATGGCGGCGGCAGGTGCCAGAGACATCATGGTTTTATCTCGCTCCGCTGGAAAGTCTGACTCTGACCAGGCTTTTATCGGGGATATAGCAGAGGCCGGCTGTACTCTAAAGTGCTTTGCTGGAGACGTCACAGATGGTGGATTTGTCCAGCAGGTCATCGGCAAAGCTACGATGCCTATTCTTGGGGTCATGCAGATGGCAATGGTTCTACGCGATGTCGGATTTCTCAGTATGGATCATATCACTTGGGCGACTGCCACTCGACCCAAGATTCAAGGTACCTGGAACTTGCACCAATACCTCCCTGCAGATATGGACTTTTTCGTGCTTTTCGGTTCTGAGAGCGGTACTCTTAGCTCCTACGGCCAATCCAATTATGCCGCAGCCAACACCTTCCTCGATTCATTCGTGAATTTCCGCCATAGCCTCGGCCTCCCTGCTTCAGTCATCGACATCTGCGCCGTCGGTGATGTCGGCTACGTATCCCAACAACCTGCTGTAGCAGAGAGAATGGCAGAAGGAATCGGTCGTCTAATGTTCGAAGAGGAATTCCTCTATGGCCTCCAGCTTGCCATAGCGCGCTCCTCCAAGAAATACACCTTCCTGGATGCGCACAAGACAAAGAAGTGCCAACGCAACGCAAGCCAAATTGTCCTACACAACGAAACAGAGAAACCCCTCTCCGATCCCCAGAATGCCGCTCCCTGGAGACGCGATCCTCGTGTTGCAATCCATCGCAACGCACACCAGGCCTCTCAAAGCGCAGAAGGACAAGGAAGCGATACACTCCGCCGTTTCGTCGCTACAGTAGCTGCGGATCCCCAGAAACTGGAGCAGAAATCCACAGTTGCTTTCTTGGCTCAGGAGATTGCTAAAAGGGTTGCAGCGTTTATTATGAAAGGAGATGCGACGGTCGATACGACACAATCGCTGGCTTCGATGGGTGTAGATTCGTTGGTGGCGATTGAGCTTCGCAATTGGTGGAAACAAACTTTTACTACTGATGTTTCGGTTCTGGAGTTGAATGACAGTGGGAGTATGGATGACTTGGGGAAGTTAGCTACCCAGAGATTGAGGGAGAAATATGCGGCTGCGAAGTCGTAAGTGTTTGTGTGTTTTCTTTTTTTCTATTCCTTTTTTTTCTTTTTTCATATGAATTATTGGTAGAGAGAACATAGATGAGGGTTTTGTAGTAGCCGTGTTAAAGCTATATAACAAAATCTACAATTCATTTTTGATATGAATCATAAGAAGTAAAGCTCCCTCTCGCTCTTGGTGGCACTGTTACCCCTTCTACGAAGTTCATGTTGAAATACTTCGTAGATGTTGCATAACCAGCTAGATATTGAGGGCTACTGAGTCACCGGTCATCCAACGCTAAACTTAATTTAGTTAGGAGTCACCTAATCCTCCGAACTCTGATACAAAGCTGCCTCAAGCCACATTGTCGTCAGAAGCTTCTAGATTCGAACTGTGACCTCACGGAACAGCGGTGTCTGTCCATATCTATCCTTCGAGTCAACATCAACCTTCTCTGTCGCGAGCAGGAGCTTGACAATACCCTCGTGCCCATTCTCAGCAGCCCACCACAGCGGCGTCCGCCCATATCCGTCCGTTGGGTCGACGTCAAACTGGGCTGAAGCAAGCAGCGGCTGTATGACAGCCTCAAGTCCAAAGTACGCCGCTAAATGCATGCCTGTCATATTCCTCGGAAGTCTTTGGCTATAACCCATGTCGAATAAGTAAGTCTTCTTAGCTAGCAGTGTTTGACTTGATGTCTCGACTTGGGCTTGTTTTTGAAGAAATTCTATGGAACCTTGACACAAAGTCGAAGCCTCCCGAGCATGATGATCCCAATTGTGTGCTGCGTAGTTATATAGCTTATTTAATTGAAGCCGTTATTTAAACTATTCATCCCGTATGCGCTGGCGGCGGCAAAGCCAAGAATAGAATACTGCACGTGCCTTGCAAACTGACTCATCGTTGCGCTAGCTAATTAGCTTGCATTAATTTTTTGCTATTATTTGAGTTGCCCTTTCACACGACATCGACAACATGACTTTTCCCAATATTTACGATGACGCGCATGCGGCTATGTTATACCTCGAGTCTCTTATCCAGCTTGCTTTGAAACGAGATAGTCCAGCACCTGGTACCAAAGAACTGGTGCAAACTATCATCAAGACGATCTGGACGGTAGGCAATCAGCTCTCGACCCTGATACATCCCTTGGAGTCGCCTTTTTCTTTTGGCAGCGAACTTGAATTAGTGTTGGCGGCCGAATAGCTCGAGTCGATACGGACTTCGCCGAAAGAGTGTCGAAGAATAACGGAATCAGATAGACTGAAGACCTGGCTAGCAAGTGTGGAAGACAAAAAGTCTACCCCGCGTCGTTGGCATCAGCATGCGATTCAACGATCTACAGCTAAAACCAGTAGGATTGAGAAGCGCACTAGATCTGAGGAGGGATACAGGACAAGATCGAAGATCAAACAGATGCAATTCTTGAAGACTCAAAGATGAAAGTCTAGATCGGCAGGCTACTTTGATGCGTGGCAATTAGAAGATCCATTAAGAGCCTAGCTGATTGTGTAAGCAGGCAGAGTCTTTGCTATGCTTTTTGTTTGATTAGTGTAAACGCTAATCTCGCAGACGCAACCTACCGCCAATGGACATAGATTGAGAGGTGGAACATATCGGCGTGTTGGCGAGGACAGCAGCTAAGCTTGGAGCTGGAGCATCTGCGATTGTTATGTTTTTGAAAGATGCAAATGATAGTTTGGAAGTCGTTTTCATGAGACGGAAGTAGCCGGATGATGGTGCTGATGATGTGGCTAGCTCATTGGCAAAGACGGTATTAGGAAGCTAGGGAAGACATTGTCGGCGGTGAAAGCATTCACCTGGGCCTTCGAGGTAGCCATCTAATACAGCAGGATGAGGAGTATGGTGTGGTGAATCATTTGAGAACGACATCGGTTGGCCGAGTAGGAATTATGTATCTCCATCTCGGATAAGGGCGGAGTCAAAGGAGATCAGCTTGGAACAGAGTCCCAGATGATCCAAGGCGAAGTCAAAGGCAATGTTTTGACTTTGCCCGCAGATCAGTTTTTAGGAATGCGTTTGTAAGTATGGTTTCAATTCCGGGTGTGACAATAGCATTGACAGAACCTCTAGCTGGATGAGAAAGGACAAAGTCATCCCTATGAACACCGTAGAAGATGCGCTTCGAGATTCGCAGCACAGCGCAGAGGTGAGATATAGACGGAGATTCCTTTGGTGGCTGAGAGATTGGACGGCATTTCCAAAGGTTGTAGTCTTTGCGGATGAGGACGCATGCCTTGTTATGATCAAACCTTGGACCTAGATATTTGCTTCAAAGAATGCATATTACAAAGACTGGACTTGAATTCGGACGTCTCGTTGGCGTTCGCCGATGCTCGTGTTCCGTGTTTTCTTAGACTTAACTTGGTACGCTCAATAGGGTATATGCTCGTCTAAATCTGATCTCCCATCATTAGCAAAAGGCAAGATGGTGAACGCTAGGGTTGCCAACCTAATCGTGACTGCCAACATCTAAGCGGGTAGCATCTATCGCCAACTTGGCTTAATGCAATTAAAATAGATATATGCGACATAGAGGTTATCACAGCTAGTCGCCCGAGCTCGGATATAACGACTAGGTCCTTAAGCATTGCTGTCCAGCACATTTCTATAAACAGGAAAGGGAAATTATATCATGTGCGCTTTTATTAACTGCATTCTCCTGCGCAAGTTATTAGATTTATATCCAATGGCTGGTTAACAATCCTAGCCGTTGAATTCACGAACGTTATCGATACATTTGAACTTATGCTTCGCACATTGTCTAGCCACGCTTCACCATAATGCTTTGGATATAATTCTCATCCTAGTTGTACTCTTCCAGACATACTTCCACTTCTTCTACTACCTCGAATCCTCTCTTCAAGTACAGATCTTTACCCATTGGAGTGGCCGTTAAAAATACCCCCCTGTTCTTATGATTTGCTATTTGTATTATCTTATTCAACAACAAGGTGCTCAGGACTCGTCGTTAATATAAAGGCAATATACATATAAGATGCAATTCTATATTTATAGATTTATTAGCTACGTCTTTGATTGTTTGTAAGAATACTTGTAAAATTGACTGATATACTTCTTATTATCATAATAACGCTTTATCTAATCCTTAAGTCTATGTATAAATCTGAAGTCCAAATAGATAAAAGATTCCAAGTTTTCCTTTTGTGGTTTTGGCCCCAAAAACACTATAGCAAAAGCCACAATTGTTTAGTTATCTTAAAAGTTGTCCACAATCGTAATCGTTTTCACCCGATCTTTTTCGGTGAATTTAATTATGGTTATGCAATAATAATCCTTTATCTTCCCGGGATTACCTCTCGAATAGGTTAGGTAATAGAGAGGGTTATCTTTAAAGGCCAAGATGGAGATTTTAGCAAGCTCTTGGTACTTGACATTATCATTGAAAACATCGAAAACTGATATCTTGTATCCCGTCATTGTTCTAATCCCAAAAGGTAGAAACAATGTTATAAATGAACAAGACAGAGATATACAATTGTATACACGAGTATTTTACCCAAAGCAAGTGATTGCACTATATTGACTTCAGGCATCGTGCTTTTTTAAAGTGTTGTATATTTAATCAAATGAATTGAATTGACAATTTTAAGATAGGTGCTAGCTATATGACGAACTTTAGTTTCATTTGTTGCATATCGTAAAAGAATTCCTGCACAACAGAAAGGCTTCTCTAAGTGAGGCTGGCAAAAACAGCCTTTGTCGTGCAGTCGCTCTGGTGCGCCGCTGATGCCAGGACCTGACCTTTCATTTACGTGATCATACAGATTACTTAGGAAGGAAGCGAAAACCTGAGATTGATAGCAAAAGAGATATAGCTACGTATATGGCTTTTACTGTTATGAGCGGTGCTAGGTTTTGTTTACCGCTAGGAGAGAGAAAATCTTGTTAAGCACAATCGAAAGAACAAAAACGTGCAGAAAGAGGCAGACTGGAACCGCGCATTATAGTGACAAACTAGCATCATAAAAAGATTGATCTCGCGAAGTCTATTCCTAGAATAGAGGGGTGAAAATGCGGCTCCCCACCATCTTGGTTTGAAGGAAACCGATTCAGGCCCTTCGTTGCAATCAAACCCTTCGGCTGAGATTTGGAGGATCGCAGGTTCAAATGCGGCTCACACCACTTTGGAGGGGACCAAATTAAGCATTGTGCAATCGAACCATGAGCTCAAGATTTGGAAGATCGCGGATTCAAATTTGGCTCCTATGCCCGTGTTGGCCATCAACACGGGAGTCCTCTAAAAACAATTGTCAGGAAAGAGGGTCTTTTTATAGATCACGTCCTGAACAATAGACAGCTCTTAAATGCTTTAAGCCTCAAGTTTGAAAATCATCAAGTGACCTCAGACACTTTCTCGACTTCTGAAGTAGCTACTGTTTAAACGGATAAAACAAAGATCAAACGAAACAAGGGAATAAGAAAAAAACGAGAGAAAAAAACGAGAAAACGAAGGAATTAATAAGAGAAAGGACACCTTAATTAAAAAAGCATATGAATTAAGGGAATTTGATGGTATAGATGTGGCTTTAATTATTTGCAAGCATGATTGATATATTACGTATAGATCTAGGGATTATAAAATATAGTCACCATTTATAGCAAAGATTGTAAGTCCTCGCTTCATTGAATTCGACCGGTGCTAATACTAATCTAAGACATAACGTATCTTCTTTTAAAGAAGATATTACCCCAAGATGTTAAGAAGCGTTTTTTTAACCATGAGAAAAAAAATAAAATTAATTTAAAGAGATAAGGACAACGGAAGAATCATAAAGAAGAGGCAAATTACTTGTAAATAGATAAATAACTAGTAACGTCCCTCATTAAGCTGGCGGCGCCTTTCTCAAGTGATGCTTCTGGGTGCAGAACTTACACCGTGAGTAAAGTGAGTTAAGCGAGCTAAGCCTGGCTCTTATTATGTTACTACACTAATGCGTATGCTTGTGCCTCACTACTTTAAGCTTCGCTATAATCGCGTCTTTTTTATTTCTCAACAAACACCAACAAATAATTGTTAATCTCTATTACTATTTTAAATTTACTTTGCAAATTTTATATCGATTTAAAATGGTTTAAATACTTTAATATTAAGGCTTTGAGATTTGCAAAGTTGGTACGACGCTTTTAGCGTAATTAGTGTAAAGTCGAGTTCACTTTTTTCCCCCGTTTCTATAAGTTATTCTTCACAGCGAACCTCAATTCCGTTATAGTTATTATCGAAGGAGTTATATCGCTGCAGCAGCAGTAAAAGCACCAAGCTTATTTACTGTGGGTTTGCACCGGTATGTGATATCACAAAGATAGTAAAAGTAGCAAAAACAAATGCAATAGTAGTTCAATATATTCAGGTTGTCTAGCTAAGGGAGTATGAGAAGGCAGAGGATTTATACTTGTAGCCGTAATTTTCCTGAAACTCCTCCGGCTATTGGCCGGCTCTTGACGTGGATACATCAAACACTTGGTATGAGTCTTGTAAACCAACACCAGCAAAATTACTTTTGAAAATATAACGTATTCTAACATGTAGCAATCAAATGAAAATACAAAAAAGTGTAAGATAAGAATAATAGATTAAACACAAAATAGATCATATAAAAGAAATAATACATTCCTTTTGGAAGAAATTGTGGCCGCAGGCTATCTGATTCCTCCTCGGTATCCTTCTAGCCCTTAAGCGAATGACTATGCCAAATAACGAAAAAAAAAATAATAAGTAACCTTGAAGCTTTAACGTAGTGATTTCCTTTTATATTAATTGTGCAATTGAGGAAGAATAACAGCTTGATGCGTTATTGATAGCGGTGTAAAGGTGTCGTAATATGATAAAAGCAAATAATGCTATAATAACAAATAATAATAATAAGATATGCTAAGCAAAGGATAATATTACCAGGCAAATACCTTGCAACTCCCTTGATTTAGGTAGGATTCCGTATTTGCTTGTTATAAGAATTGTATATATAACGCCTTCCCCTTTAAAATTCTTAATTTTTCCCTTAATAACAACAACAACAACCACACTTGTAAGCATAAGCTTAATCTTCGCCAAAGATAAATCTTCGCTAATTGCTTGATTTTTGTAATTTATATCAAATTAATTAAGCATTTTATAAGTAAATATTCCTTATTAAAGATAGTGATTTAATGGTATAAAATCTTTGCTAATATAAATAATGCTTGCATTAATTCCTTTTGAAGCTTTTGTTGCTTTGTATCGTTATCTATGTATACGATATGTGAACGCTTTTAAGATTAACATGAATTATGATTGCTGTTTTGATAACGTCAAGTTTAAGCGCTACTTGTATTGCATTGATAAAAAAGAAAGTTGCGTTTTAATAAGTATTTTCAATTTGTTTTTTGCCTTGCAATTCATCTGCTACCTTCTTGATTCGGGTTCGATGCTGATAATTGCTGTAGCTTTCAGACTTCGTTGCATTAAAGTATAATGCTTTTATTAATGCAATTTTTGCCGGTAATTAAAAAGATGTTATTGCTGCTATTACGAATCTTATTAACGTTAAGTTTGTTGGCGTAGCTGTTAAATTAAAAATTCCCAAGGATGTTAATGCTGCCTTTTTAAGCGAAATCAAGATCTTTTATTATTGCATCATAACCTTCGAGATTGATAATTTCGTAAGTTCCCTTTTATTTCTTTTTGCCGAATAGAACTTTTTATTAAATGAAAGTTTTGTAAAAGATGAAGAAGATGTTAAAGTAGATTTTTTCTATTATTACGCTTGCTGCTGCTGCTATTGCCGCTGCAATTCCTTCGGCTTTTCTTTGGCTTTTGGCTGGTAGGAAGCAAAAGAAAAAAAATAGTGGTAGTGAACGAATCAAGAAGTGCAATAGCGCTGATTGTTTTACGGCCATTAATGCTGTTGAAAAAGAAGATGATGAGGAAGAGGCTAAAGCAAAAACCTCCGCTGAAGTCGCCGCTGCCATCGTCGCCGTTGCCCTTGAGGCCGGTGACATTTACAAGAACGATGCTTGAGGCCTTATTTTGAATTAGCTTCGTAAATTGATTTTTCGTGATAGCATCTTCTTTATACCCCCATATAAAAGTAGCCCCTTATAATAAAACCAGCGACTAGGTTCTTATTAAGATGTTATTGCAAAGCCATTTTATTAGTGCTTTAAATCAAAAAGTAAAAATTTGAATAAAAAATCGTTTTCTTTATTATCTTTTAACTCTTACTCCTGTGAAAAATGTAAATGTGAAATATGTAAATAAGTATTGCAAGGAAATATATAAAAAAATCTAATATAGGAAAATAAGCAAGCATAAGAACTTCCCCTATTACTTATCCAAATCAGCATCGGTAAGCTATTGAATTTATCTTTCCATCTTCACTTTCAATTTATTAATATCAATAAGCTTTTGCAAAGCTTTGTTAAGATTGGCCTTTGTTATTGCATTAGTAGGATTGCTTGCTTTATTAATTTATTGCATTTTTATAAGTTTTTGATGTTATATAACTAACAAATTGATATAATGTTAATTATCAAACGTTTTTTCTTTATTATACTAAGCTTGATAATATACTTATAAAGCGAAAGAAAGTTAGTATAAATAATTATTAGCAATTGCTTGATTTTAAGTTTGTTAGTTATCATATTGATAATACTTGATAACGCAATTAATATATCAATTTCTACTATTATAATATATAGCTCCAAAGTAAGCATAGCATAAGTTACTCTCTTGCATTTTGTTAAACTCGTATGTATAATGTTTCTGGTTAAGATAAATTCCGCAACCTCCTTCAATTTAGTGTTAATAATTAGCACAAACCTGATTTGAAAGCTCAAGTCTTTATTGTTAGCGAAAGATTCGTTAATAAAGATATAAACTTTAATTGATTGTAGGTTTATGAGGACATACTAGAGATCCCTTTTCAAGTTGTTTATTTGCTATTGCAAATATGCATTTAAAGCCTTAATCTCCTTTATTATTGAATCTTAATATTTTGTTACTATCAACAAATTAAAGGTAACTTCCGGTTGGCAAATTATAGCCAAGTATATCTCGCAAGCGCGTTACTTTATGTAAGCTTGCTTGTAATCTTTATTTATAATGTTTACTAATTCAATTCTTGCCTCTTGACCTTTTTGCGACATGTATAAGCTTTTATTGTTCATAATTATTGTGCAATCGTTAAATGTGAGCGGGCTGATAAGGTTTAGGATTTATATTAGTTTTGTTAAAAACTTGGCTTTATCGATTTCTATTTGTTTTTTTGTTAAAAACTTAGCATTTCCAAAGATCAAAATATTATTTATTTGCATTTCAATAATTTCAAGCGCATGATTATCTTTTAACATGATAAGTAAGCATAAATCATATATGAAGATTTTTATTTGTAAGTTCTTTATGTGATGCTTATGATATGTATTAAATTAATAATTTCCTGATTTTAGTATGTTGTATAACGGGAGCATTATCATAAACATTATTTTTTTAAAGAATTCCTTTGCGATTTCTTCTGGTAGCCATGCGAAGACTTGCCGAATTAGTTTTGTGTGCGCTTAAATGTAAGCTTGCATGATATCTTTAATTATTATATCCGGCTTAGGTAAGTGCTAAAGACGTTGCAAATGTTTTATCGCTACGGTTATGCAGATGATAAGCTTTTGATTGATTTGCTGGATTATTGGTAATTAAATTAATATTTTCTTTTTATCTTTATTGTTAAAGATTTGAATAATGAGTTTAGATTTTTCATATAGCTTTGTTGTCTTTTTTTCCTTGACCTCGTTTATTATGCGAAACTTGAAAATGTGTTGTTCTTTAAGCCTAAGGTTGCTTTGATGAATTGGGATAAAAACGCCTTTTACTATTAAAGTTTTATATTCTATTTTTTGAGATATTTGGAATAGCTTGCCTTACGTTGTAATTTTGCTTTTAACGCGAAGTTTAATTAATAAGTTTTAATCTCTTGTCTTCTTTTTTGTTAGGAATGCTTTGATATTGTAGTTATTATTAATTGTTGATAGGTCTGCGATATGTTTAATTGCTGGAAGTTTTATTGCGAGCTGGCGGGATTTTGGAGCCAAGTTGGGTTTGCTATTCATTTGCTGTTTCGCATCAAATGTTAATAAAAAATCTTTTGACAATTTTTTTTTTTGTTATTCAACGCTTAAGTTATTTGTCTTTCATAAGCGTATTGAAGTTGATTTGAATATGCATACCACGTTTTCTTTAATTAAGGCTTTAATTATTTTATCTTCAATGCTTAGGAATTTGTAAGGCTTTTTCATCCCTTTTTTTTTTTATATACAAGTATAGGATTATTTAAAGAAAGATCATGAACGTGTGTAGTGCCGAGATTGTTTCGGGTACGTAGCGCATTATTGATTTTCTTAAATGCTTGGATTTTGCGTAACTTTTTTATAGCTTTTTTAATTGTCGTAGCTTTCTATTCGATTGTTAGATTCGGGAGGTCCAATTCCGTTATCCTAAGGTATGCCCCAAATATCAGCAACATTGGAATTAACCCATTTGATCTAATTATATCATTAATAGCTTTTATAACCATTTGCAATCAATTTACATTAGATAATTTTAAGTGCTTTTTCGTGACGATTTCGTAAGCATAGCGTAGTAGATGATAATATCTCTCCACTTTACTAATTAAATAATATGCTTTTATCGGAATAAATTTAAAAATACTTCTTACAAATTTGAGTAATATTTGAAACTTTTCAAAATTAAAATTTGTTTCATAATTATATATAACGAAATCTGATAAGCCAAGATATGTGTCAATTTAAGCTAATTTGAATGCGTTGAATATAGCTTTAGCCGTGACCAAGCCGGCGCTCTTTCGAATAAGTTGCGCTACCTCAAATCTTATTGCTTTATTTATCATATAAAACACTTCACGTTCCCCAAGCTGAACGATATCGATCAAAAGCGTATGATTAAAGTCGACGTCGTCTTGAAGTTTAAAGCGAAACTTCTGTAGAGCGTCTACATATCTCTAGCAATGCTCACATATTTCCTTGATCTTCAACATGATCTCGAAATCAAAATTGTAACTCGCTTATTTAAGCAAATGATGTAATCGTTATATTGACAAATGGCTGAATCTACGATAAAGCTTTCGAATTTCCGTTTCCATTAGGTGGCACATATTGATTGTTCCCATAGAAGTGTTCAATAATTGGCTATGCTGATCTAATAATAGCCACAGATAACCCTTCTTTCAAACGATCAAATGCCTCTTCTTTCCTTAAATTAAAACATTTCGTAAGTTATCATAATGTACACTCATCTTATTAAGTTGCTGTAAGCATATCAAAAACGATATATTTGCATCAATAATCTAAAATTCCATTTTTCCGGCAAAAATATCGATAGTGGCGATTTTAGAGATTCCCTTGTACCAGCCTTAAATGTTATTCGGCTTTGGCTTGCTTAACTCTTATTGAATTCTATATGCTGAAAACATTATAATACTCGCAATTGATTAATATCTTCCGTATTCTTGTTTAATGCGTTGGTATTAATTAAGAAACCTTGAAAGAAGCGATTTATTTATTAAATTATATAAGCGTTATTTTGTTAAGGTTTCTTTATCATGCTTTTTAGAATATGTGCCGCCTTTTATATTTTCAATTGATTTTTGATATTTCGTGCGTTATATTTTATTACATTTGTTATAAATATAGCTGTGAAGTGGGATATAACATTATTATGTTTGTTGCTTAAGTTTGAATTAGCATTGTTATGTTTTAATAATGTGCTTAAATTAGAAAAATTCGTGTTATTCTAATCTTTAATTTTGTCCCAAATACTTTCCAAATCTTGCTTAGCTTGGTTCGCATATGCTAAATATGCTTTAAACGTTTTATTTATTGGTTTGATATTTTCGGCTTTATGTATAGCAAAGTATTGTGCTTTAGATTTTGCTTTCTCTTTTTTAGTATAACGAAGATTGTGGCAATTTGGCGCCTAATAAATGATACACCTTATATAGCTTAGCTTTGGCTTGAATTTGTTTTCACGTTTATTGCTTTAAGAGAACTTCATCTTATGATTTAAGTACATTGCTTTGCTTTTCGCAGCATAGGTCCGAAGGCGTTTCTAATGGGATTTGATATAATTATCTTGTTGGGATTTTGTTTTAAATGATGTTTTTATCCTTGCTACGACTTGAAGATTATTTATTAATGTAGCAAAAGTAAGAGATGGTTTAAATAAAGCCTAAGCAAATAACTTGTTACTTAATATTTCCTATATAAGCTTGTTACGAAAAGTTTTGTTGTTATTTATACTTTTGTTTGCTAAGCTTAATTGAAAGCTTTGCAATTCTTTTTCAAAATTATTTAATTATTAGATAAGCGTTTTTTTTTTGTGCCAGCTTGTTTTGAAATTGTTTAAGCGTGATCTTGAATCATCAGCTTAGGTATCGTCTTACACGTTCCTTTGTTTTGAAATTAGCTCAAATAGCATCGACAAGTTAAGTAAACGTAAAAGTCTTGTTTTGCAAGTAGTTGTAATAATACTCTTACGCATTGCCTTATAGCATGGAAAGAAAAGCTTTGTACTAAATTAATGTATCAATAATTGATTTTTAATATAAGTTCGTAAAAATATGTAACTTTGCGTTCAAGTGATTTTTGCTATTGCTATATTGAAGCTTCTTTAAATATATCTTCAATAGCATTCTTAAAGTCTTTGCTTATTTTAATAAGAGCTGGTTTATTATATCTTATGCTAATCGATTTGGCTCCGTATATGCTCCGGCTCCCTTTTAGTACAATAATGGATAAATATTATTATCACGTGGGTGAGCATTTCATGTTGATATCGGTTCCGATAATTATCTTTCATTTGATTTCCATTAGGAAAGACAATTTAGAAGTTTTCTATTAAAAGTAAACAAAAATTCCCTTTTCATCTTAACAAGTGAAGTTGCATTATACAAATTTTTAGCAAGATTTCTGTTTTTGTTATGATAAGACCTAAGCAAGTCTAAGCGTTTAAATACGTTGTCCCTTTTTCTATTTTTTATTATAAAAAATAGCTAAGACTATGCGTTTTTAATTTTCATATCAATTTCTTTAATTAAAAAGGCCATGGTGTTGTTTTAAATAACTTAAATCATTTAAAGTGTGGGACTTTAAAATGCTTATATAAAAAATAGGTTGCGACTTATTTGCCTTAGCTCCGGTAATAGGCCGAATTTGCTAGCCTACTTTTTTTCTTCCTTACTAGGCCAATTGTTATGTTTAACTTTAATTGTTATTATTAGCAAGACTATTATATTCCTTTTCTTACATTTGACGTAAATGTTATGTTGTTTAAAGTCGTCTCGCAACTTTACTTTTTCTTGTTATTTAATACGATTAAAATTTATAGCTATTTAGTTTTTAAAAAACTCTTTGAAATCCTAAAACACGTATTTAAGATTAAAATACTTATCGCAAGTATACTCCCGAAATTTTTTTAAATAGCGGGTAGCTTTTACTTTAAATGTTTTCTTTAAAAGAATTGTTTCCTACTAATTTTCTTTAACATTAGATAATGTTAATACACTTTTTAGGAGCGGTTTTATAGATTTCATTATAAATCTTGCTATTATATTAATAATAATTCTAATAATTTATAAAAGACTTGCAAATATGTTATCCTAACAATAATTATAAAGTAATTGTTGCGTTAACTTTTATATAATAATTGTTAAATAATAGCTACTACATTATTATTTATTATTTACATATACCCCCTAATACAAAATTATAGCTCTTATTAAAGTATCAAATCTTTTTAATCAAGTTTAGCAAAGAATTAGTATTAAAAAAAAGCCACGCTAAATTTCTTACGTAAGTAAGAAAGTTATAACATTAAACTTCCGAATTAACTTTCTTAATAAATTACTTAATTATTTATAATACAATTTAATTACTAATTAATATAAGTTTATACTAATATATAATATTATAAAGATAATAAAAATAGCAAAACAAATGCAATTAATTATTTAGTATATTTTGGTTATTTAGCTAAAGGAGTATAAGAAAGTAAAGAATTTATACCCGTAACTATAATCCCCCTGAAACCCCTCCAGCTACTAGCCAGCTCCTAGCGCGGATACATCAAACACTCGATATGGATCCTGTAAACCAACAGTAAGATAATCAAAAAAAGTCGTTATCTTGTTATTACTATTTAATCCTAAACAAAGCAAAGATATGGGTAAAGTAATATTACAAAAATTCCTAAAACCTACTTTAACAAGAGAAACCCCTATAAAAATAGCCGGAAATAGCGTACTCGTAATAAATTAAAACCTATTAAAGCCTTCCTTCTAGTAACTTTGCAAAGCTTAAAAGTATGCCGATACAAGATAGGATGCTAGAGCAGAAATTATAATTAGCATATTAATGTGCAAGTGTATTGGTAAACTTTTACTTATATTTGTTTTTTAATATAATTTCTTTTTTTTAATTGGACTTACGAAGGCTAGATGTTTTAAAGTCAATTTAAGCGTAATTATTTTAATACTTAATAATCTAAGCTGTAAAAAGGGTATTCTTATTTACCCTCGGGATTTTCAATAAAATAGCGTTTCCCTATTTATCTTGCTTTGCAATTAATATAATATAATGCGTTCTTTTACTTTTAATACGTAGCAACAACTTTTTTTATTATTATAACAAGTCTTGATGTAGTAGTTAGCGTTAAAAACTATTCGCCACATATAAGTATATAATAACTCTTTAGCTTTAGCTTTTCGTTTTGCCTTCAAAAGCTTTCTTGTAATAATATTTATCAAATCATTAACTTTAAAAAAAGCGTCAAATCGGTCGTCATTAAAGGTTTTAGCAAGTATATCGCTTAAAAGCTTATACAATCTTATCCAGCAAATATTAGCTAGTAAAGTGTTCTTTTTTTGGCTCGCCAGAAAACTAGGTAATAGCGTTTTCACGCGTTCGAAAGTTACTTATAAAGCTTTAATTAACATAGTAAATGCTTATTTAATGCCGGCGTAACTTTAATAACGTCAGAATATATGTAATTCTTATATATCCTTCTTCATATCGAGCTTGATATTTATACCTTGTTTCTTTAGATTGCCATATGTAATTATCTAGAGCAATGTTTTGACTCAATCTACGTCTTGTAATTCCTTACAATTCTCTTATTCCTTTATAATCTTTATATATGCCTTATGTTATATAAAAGCAAAAGTTTATTGTTCGCAAGACTTAGTATCGTTGTAAAAGGGTAAAGATAACTTCTTCCGCTTATCAATTTCGATAATTATAACAAATATCACAATCAATTTGTCTCTAAAATTCTTTTTTAAATTAGAAAAAAAGACTTAATTATATTAATAACTTATTACTTGGTTTTACTTTTAAGTTAAAAGGTTAATATAAATTCGACTTTTTTAGTATTATTCGCCAGCATATCACTTATAATTTCTAAAAGGCAAAAACGTTTTATAATATCTTTTATGTTTTTTTCAAAAATAGTATCTACTCTAACACACTTTTTATTCGTTGTTGCACAGGCAATTGAGAGTTAAGATATAGAAAATGCCTTTAGCAAGTTAAAGTTAAATTTACGCGCCCGTTTAAAAGTTTTACTTGCATCGAGTAATAGGCTTTTTAAACGCCTAAAGCCAAAACTTTAAAGTATATTAAATTTAATATTCTGAAAATTACAAACAATTTAGACGTGTTATTATAAAATTATTAAAGAAAATCATTATATAAGGGAAGCTGGAATGGGGGGTAAAATCGACTTTTAGTAAGGCTCGGTAAAATCACGTTTTCAAGCTAGTTACTGACATTGCTGTAGGGATCCAGGATTGGCTCCGAAAGAATCCTTGGCGGCAGTTGTAGCCGAGGAGCCGAAACAGGTCGCCTTCGACGCTAGTCCATCCACCATCGCTCTCCTTCGACTCGCCCTTGCTCACTTTGACTCACCAAAAACTGCTAGTAAAGTAGCTCTGCTCACCCTTCCAAATAAAAACAGATTTTCTTCATGTCAGGATTGGCGTGTGATAATCATCTGTTACTTCATACTTAATCATTACTCCTTGCACATGGTTCCTGGAGTGTCAAGTTTGAAGTGCAACATGTCCAGCTGCTCAATGTATGGACTTGTTTCGTACGCACATGGTTGAGTCCCTACTACCAGGTTGGGCTGGATGGTATGCGGTTGCTACTTTTCAGCTTATACGAGGCTGTTGAGATCCATGGAGCTTTACTGAAAGGGTGCACGGTTTGAGCCTCTTGATTGTGTTGCATATGGATGGATGGATGGATGGGTAGATAACTGGATGGACAGCTGGTTAATTAGTTGGGCAACCTTCGTGGATTCGGCTGTCGATATCCACATCCCGCCGTGGCCTAGGGAGGTGTGGTAGAAACATTCCAATAGAGTGACTGTAAGCTGCAACACTCTGGCTGGACGGTAGATATGATTGGGCGCCAAGCTATGCACAAAGCCTTGTCCGGCACGAGTTTACAACATATCAGATCAAGGCTCTCATAGATGTCTGTATCTTCGCCCAGGATGTCAGGTGCAGGCTACGGCTACGGTGGTATATATTGCCTCAGAACGCCGCTTCATTCTCCTCCCTCTTTCTCCCCTTTTCAATCATTTGTCGACCAGGTTCGTTGCAGAACTCTTCACTCTTATACCTCAACTTACTCCAACTCTGTGCGTGCTTCACGTCGTGACGTCGCCAAACATCATATCTTTGGGAAATTCTCGTATACAAGATAGGCTGATAGCCTTATCACTTTGGACGCCATCCCGAAGTACGTTACGGCCAGATAAATAAACAATATCTTTGAAGCATTGCTGACACATACCTTTAAAAGACGAGTCAAGCAACAGCTACGATGTCAAATGTCCATCTCTCCTTCCATTGCTGTTCCCCTCTCGGCCAAGATAATCTCCCATCCTCACATTCTCTTCATACTCAAACTTAATAAATCACAACTTGGAAATTAACGAGTCTTCTAGTACAAAAAAGGCGACAAGGTGAAAGTCAAGGGCAGAGAGGGTACCTGGGCGATCATCGGCGCGGCTGTGATAGGCGTTGTTGGGGCTGTTGGGCGGTGGTTGTTTGAATTGATCTTGTTAGAATTGATCTGTAATGTTAATAATACGATTCAAATCGAGGCGGATGAGGCGGATCTTGTGAGGTCTGCTTGAATCTCCGTCTTTCGAATTATAGGTGCAAGTAGAGAGGACTGCTATTGTCGTTGTTGGAATCTAATAGATGCTTTACGGTGATGGTTGCTGAGTCTATAATATCATATACTTATTGCAAACAGAATTGTCGTTCACTCACGTTTGATTTGCTCAGCGATACCTGATGTTGGATCTACTAACGTGGTCGGCTCAACAATTAACCTATTTTTTACAAATAAGTCAATGCTACAAGTCTTGCCAACCACATTTTGTCTCGCTGCTCTCATGCAAACAGGCTCAAGTGCCTTGCTTTCATTCTTACGTGATTGCCTGTCTCAGTTGCATGGTTCTGGATTCTTTCAGCCTTGTGCGGACTTGTCTGCCACAGAACAGACTTGCCTGTTTGACAGTTGTCTGGTGTGAAGACATTTTGCATGCGCATGGAAGTGGATCATTTGTAGTTGAAAAACAAAAGAGTTTGTAAGTACTTGGAACCTCTTCTTCTATTGCTATCTCCCCGTTCTCATCGGTTCAAACGTCAATAGAGCTAGCCTATCACGCTTTCCATACAGCCCTTGTCCGCGGAGATCACTTCCCGGCCCTCAAGCACCTCGTCATCCCCCACAATGATCTCGTCGGGACCTACAGCAAAGAACTTCTCGTATCCCTCATTCATTTCCGCTCATCCAAAACAATCACTGTACTGGTCTCCCAAGACATTTGGTTTGCTTCTAGGACCATTCCCGGATTGACTCGGGGATATTTTAGGTCAAATCGGGGATGTCCGATCAACGTAAAGCCTTTACAGGATATTAAAGATGGTGTTGATCAGATGGTTCAGCGAATCAAAAAAATTATATAAATTGGGATGTCATCGGAGCACCAAAGGTAGAGCTGTTGTGTGGGGAGTTGCCTTGTTTTGACAAGATGGTCTTTCCTGAGAGAGAGGAGGATGAGAAGTGGAGACCGAAGGAAGTCAAAGTATGTTCACAACCTTTCGGACTCTGTTTTAATAGATCGAAGACCTGGGGGTTGGACATGACTAATGCAGTTTTAATAAGGACGCGCTTGCAGCCTATGAGGCGAAAAGACAGGCTGGAACTCTGTCTGGGCTGAAAAGACCCGCACATCTGACGCAGTATCTTCTGGCAGCTGATTATGAGGTAAGTAACGAGTGTTCTGACTCTGATCCGAACTCAAAATTTGCTTATTGTCACTCGCTGACGGATTGAAGCCGGACGTTACTATCAGGGGCTCTCATGGTGGACGACACAATGGCCACTCATCTTCTGCGGTGGTTAATTATCAGGTAAGTCTGAGTCGTGCTTGTACGATGAGAATCGAGGCTCTTTACTGACATCAGCTGAAACAGGGACCACAGACTCTCCAGCCTTCCAAGATAGCAAGATCTGCAGGTGTGGAGCAAGTGAAAAGTGCCACCGCCAGTCCGCAGCACGGTAGGCCAACAAATTCTGTTCTTGCAAATACCACATAAGCACTAACAACAATAACAGAGACTTGGACCAAACTACAACATTCGCCATTTCATAAATAGCTTACCTTGACGAGGCAACTATGAGGGTACGGGAATTTTCATCTAGGAGCATGCTCGAGTTGTGGACTCAGGAACGGAAGGATATATTGTGAATTTGTGCAGCGCATGGTTTGTCTATCATCTGCAAAACGAGCACAGAGAAAAGAAGCAAAGAGTACACCTCTTTTGTAATTATGGTCCAGACAAGCAAGCAATTTTCTAGATGTAATGTAGATGTACATACAATTTTGCCCTTCCTAAAAAACGACTTCCGAACTATGGAATTGTCTCTATCAGTAAACATCAGATTATTTGATAAAGCTCGAGAAGAGAAGCTACCCACACGATGCTCCTTGAAGAGAATATTCGGGACTACTTAGGCAGACCAGTCTATAGGCTCTTAAGGTCCAAGGTGGGACGTTGAGAGTGTTGTGTTGGTAAGTGGAAAGTAAACAAACAACCTCGCTTGTAAAATTGTCCAAACCTTCAGGCCCTGTGTCAGCTATTGGACACAAATCTATAGCACAATAAAGATTCCTCCTTGAGAAACGACCCACGCAGCTTCTATGGCTTTCCAAGGCGATAGCCGATGCTTCGAGCAGAGATATCAATGCGATCACATGATAGGAACTACCACTTTCACAGGCGTGGGAAGGGAAGTTGACTGCACAATGCTGCGACAGCGATATAAGTGCCTTAGTAGATCCACGGAAGTACTGTCGGAAATTCAGCACACCATAGTCTTATGTATAAATTATGTTCATGTACCTTGTTGCGCAGAAGTATATTTCGCCGTGTGGCTTGGGTCTGCATGGGGTAAATATCCCCCAATGCTTGGCCACTTCGAACAACTAACAGCGTGTCTTGGCCTAACCGCAGCACTTCGTATATTTCCCTTTCCTCTCGCTTCACTACACTCTCGGATCAAAATTCCGAGTCCTCTTCTGTCTCTCTCTTATTTATAAACATAAATTTCCCCTCTTTCCCACCTCTTTCCCAGCACCTGTTTCTGTTGCCTTCCCTTCTCACTTCAGAGAAATTCCCTGATCTTCGCCAAATTCGCCAAAGCACTAACACCATACCTCGCCGCCTCATTTGTCGTAATCCACTTCGCTTCCTCCCCACCATCATCCATCTCCTCAATTGTCCACTCATGATCTTTCCCATACCCATCACTTCCAAACTCCTCCCACGCTCTCCTCGCAATTTCTTCACTCTTTTCCTCAACAGCTACAGCGGCTGTGAGAGTAGAATGACTTTGTCGCCATGAGTCGTCGAGTCCGACGTCGAAGACAAATCCGAATTCTTTGAGTTGAACCTCTGGACCGGCGTTGTAGGCGCGGCAGTAGGGGAGCCAAGTTTTTGTCTTGAAGGCTGAGATTGTGTCTTTGCAATCTGGGTCTTGAGCTGCATAGTCAAGAACCTCGCCTACAATCTCCGGAAATCCAAATAGCATACTCAAATGCGAAATGGCATGATCTGGAGTTGGCGGTGGAGCTGGTCTCACTTCACCCGTCGAGGGATTCAGCAACATCGCATTATTGCCAATCCCATGCGGCAAGGCCGTGATACCAGCGAGTAACTTCATCAACAAGGATTTACACTTCTCCCAGCCAGGAGACCTCCGTTCCCAAGCCGTAAGCCAAGAAGACATCAACGGTCCACAATCAAGCCCAATATTAGCCATCGCAAACCCCTCCGGCAACGCATCAGCATCCTTCGCCTGCACCTTCCGATGCGCATCAAGCGTGAACAGCGCCTCCTGAGACCCAGACAACTCCTCAATAATCTCCCCAATCCTCTCATCTCCTGTCAAATAATAATAGATCCTCCTGAACGCCACCGACGAGATCCTCAGCTGTTTACTCGAATCGCTCCAGTGCTGAACACCATGCCGTGTCCCGAACCCTTTGAAGCGGCCTGAGTGGTAGATGTCTACTTCGGATGTATGCTGTGTCATGGCTTCGGCGATCTTGAATACGTCCGCGCGGCCTGTGTGTAGGAAGTAGAGCCAGAGCCAGAGATCGGTGGATAGTTCGCTGTTGTCCCAGGCGAAGCCGCCGACGTCGTAGCGCCAGGCGTGACGGTGGGGGTCGTAGGTGTGTTGGATGTCGCCGTGGTCGAAGAAGCCGTACCAACGCTGTTGGGAGATTTGGTTGGTGTAGAAGGAGAAGAGGGTGGAGAGGTTGGACTCGATTGCTTTTTCGCCTTCTCTGGGGCTGTAATTTGAAATGGTGTGGGAGGGTGACCAGCTGCCGTGGAAGACTCCAGTTGAGTGCATGTAGGCAGCTTCTGGGACGAGGCGGGGAGTTTCTCTCACTAGAGATGAGAAAGCAGAGAGGTCTTGACGCGAAGGTGTTGCTGCGTACGGTTTCAAGCACAGCGTGTTCGTCCTCGCAATTCCATTCGCAGTACTGAATCCGGGCTCGTGGTCTTCATACGTCACATCCAATCCTTCCAACTGCTTCGGATACGTATCCATTCCCAACCCATCATGGAACGGCCTTGTATCCAATGGCTCGGCGAGAGGGGAGTACAACCAGACTGTCACCTCTCCCTCATCCTTCGTCAGTCCGCTCAAATCCAACTGTGTCGGATACCGCTCCCAGAAATTCGACATCCCGACTGCAAGGCCACCATCGGTTGCTGTCCCTACATACGCCGTTCCATCTGCTCGACCACCACCAGTTACTTTCACCCATGCGCATTCCTCTTTCGTCCGTTTCTTGACGGTGAAGCCATCACTTGATAATTGGGACAGAGTGTATGCGTCCCATGTTGGCACGAAGCCTAACGCACTGTGCATATCAGCGCCTGTTTTGAACTTTACCCACTCATCTGCTTTGAGGGTGACGGGCTTTCCGTCTGTCTGATCGACGCGGTTCTGAGTTGTTGGACCATATCGCAGGCCTGAGAGACCGAGTACTTCTTCCGAGACGATGGATCCATTAGAGCCGGCTAGCCGGATATGGCGGTTGTACATCTCGGAGCCTTTCAATGGGATGCTGAACTTCAGTCCGAGACTTGTCAGCGGTTGTTTGGCTTCGAGATCGTGGATGAAAGAGTGGACGATCTTGAGGGTGCTGGAGTTCTGGAAGATGTAGATGCGAACGTCGAATGGGAGATGCTCCTCGCCTGAGCAGGAGATGGCGACTCCAGATACTTTGACCACGATGCGTGAGAATGTTGCATTCTCTACTACCACCGAGTTGGTCTTGGTTGTGTAGGGTTCCTTGTTGATTGAGGCGATGATCGTTGCGCCTGTTGACACAACTTTCCCTTGAAAAGTCAATTTCTGGAAGAGGGAAGCACTTCCAGCTTTCGAAAGCTCCAGCACGAGACCTGAGACGGTAGTGATTTTGTTGTTGACAACGGACATCACTTCTTCTTTCCGTTCGGCAGCGGGGCTCGCTTCGACAGTGTACGAGTCCGAATACCCAATATCGCCAGCGACTGAATGCGCAGTCCATTTCAGCGAGCCATCCGGCCAGAATGCTGTTTCCCTACTGTCGAGAGGATACGGTTTTCCATTGTCCCCGGTGATGGAAAATCGTTGTCCGGATTGGTGCACTCCTCTTGCCCATGGCATGCCGAAGGATGTCCCGGGAGACAGGCCATCTTTGCTTGGCTGAAGCCACTTGAGATTTTTGGGAGCCATGTCAATTCTACTGATCTCCTCAGGCTGAAGTCTGAGTTGAGGTCGGCTTGGTTGTGATGAATTTACCTTACTGTGGGGTCTATTCGATGTTGTTCATTGACATTCAGCTCGCTTCGTTTGTTCAGTGTCAATTCAACGATACACCGGACTTTCGGCCTTGGTGTTGACCGCAATTCAGATTTTGAGTTTTTGGTCACCTACTCGAGACTCACTTCTCTTATGAAGCTACAAGACCACTTCTCCCATGACGCTTACACACTGTCAAGGATGATCCCCATTCTTGGGGAAGCTGGAGCTGAAGGATTTGGCACTCCACGTGACATCGCTGCTCATCGCGCCGAATCTTCGGTGCATTTTACCCCGGCTTATTCATTCCTCTCTCCTTCCCCCGCATACCTTACTCGAATTGAAGTTATGGAGAATGTAGAAAGGGGCGTTTGATCTCGGTAAGCCGGAAGACAGAAAAGCAAAGTTGGGAAGCTAATCTGCCCCGTGGGGTTGACTGTTGGAAGAGATGGGTTGACCCAGTGAGAAAAAGGGGGATGGAGATGCAAAAAAAGCCGATTCGGTTCATCATCTCCCCTAAGAAGATATTGATTAATAATAACACAGATATGCACGAGCCGACGTATCGCAAGCGTTACCGAGCGAACCCTCATGAGAAAGGGCCTTACGTACGGAAGGTACCTTACTCACCGATTCCCTGGAATCCTTGGAGAGCTTGTCATGTCACTCGAATCTCAACTCGTATTTCAACCATGGAAACTAGGGTCGAATCACATCTCACACATTCTCCTTCCTTTTGGTTGGCAGCAGCGCCTCCTTGTCATTCCACGTCAGTCACTCACGCCTCTTTCGCGCCTCATTTCTCATTAAACCCCGGTTTTTGTCTTATCAAGCCAGCAGCCAAGGTGCATCCAAGCCAGCCAAGCGACGCCAAAAGGTTGACTCCACGACATTTCGGTAGACTTTTACCCAGGAAAACGAGGCTTACCGCACATCCCGGCCCTAACTCTCCATCAAGAACTTTAAACGAACCTAAATCCCCACCGACATCCAAACAAAGCACAATAAGCGAAGACTACGGTGTATCATTCCCCCAGAAAAACGAAAACTTGTTTGGAACCCCACAATTGTACATTGGGGTTCTGACAGGAAAGAGAGGGCCCCGGATTGCGTTTGCAAGGAGTTGAGTATTCGGCCCGGGGTAACGCGGGGTTTGGAGGGCTATGAGAGGTAGAGGGGACTCCAGATGGGGTCTTTGGGGATGCATGCCATGGCTGACACGAGGAGAGACAATTTATCCTCCAATATAAATTTTGCTTGGCGAGATAGCAGGGTTGAGATTTGGGTCCCAACAGGGCGGGTACTCTGCTGCAGGCGTGGGTATATTACAAGTCCGGTCCCTTCTACCGTTTGGCATTCTTGAAAGCTACGAACGGGAACTTCTGCACACAGGACCCTGATCGACAACAACACGGCTCACGATAAATCACTAGTCACTGTACCTTGATTCTCTCATTCATACGACGAACGGCGATAAGTTGATAAGTCAAGATGGCTGATATGAGGGAGAAGTCCGAAATGGACGTGGATCGTCAATCCATGACGAAAATCCAAACAAAGGATGAGGATAGACATATCGAGGAGGCTGCGGATATTCTGAAGGGTGCTCAGCGAGCTACCGACGATGAGCACACCATGAGCATTATGGAGGGTTTGCGAAAATAGTCAGTATTCTCCGCGACCCCCTCTTCCAAACCCCACCCCACTCTCCGCGATCACTCCCTTCTCCCATCAAATGCCCAATACTAACGATTTTCAAGCCCGGCAGCATGCGGTTGGTCCCTCCTCTTCTCCGCGGCCCTCATTATGGAAGGTTTCGACAAAGCATTCCTGACTGCTTTCTTCGCTTTCCCCGAATTCCAGAAACGCTACGGCAAGCTCACAGCCGACGGCACACACCAAATCCCCGCTTCTATTCAAGCAGGAGTTACAAATGGTGTCAATGCAGGTCAGATTATTGGTCTCTTGATCAACGGATACCTCGCCGATCGCTTTGGATACCGCTATGTCATGCTCGGGTGTCTTTTCCTGATGTGCTGCTTCATCTTCATCCAGTTCTTCGCCTCGAGCATTTACATGTACATGGGCGCTGGAATCCTATTGGGCGTGCCGTGGGGTGTGTTCCAGACGATTACAACGACCTATGCATCTGAAGTTACGCCAAATGTGTTGCGTCCATATCTCACTTCGCTGGTTTCGATGTGCTGGTCTATCGGATACTTGACAGGCACAGGCTGTCTCCGCGGCTTTCTCCAGATGGAAGGCCAATGGGCATACCGCATTCCATTCGCTCTCCAATGGGCGCTCCCAGTACCGCTCGCAATTGGAATCTTCCTCGCTCCAGAATCGCCCTGGTGGCTGTACCGCAAAGGACGCATCGCCGACGCTGAGAAATCGCTCCGACGACTCCAGACCAAAGTTCCAGAGGAGGAGCTCGCAAACACTCTGAACATGATGGCGTATACGATCAACATCGAGAACGAAATGCACACCACATCCTCCTACTGGGACCTCTTCAAGGGCACCAACCTGCGCCGCACAGAAATCACTGTCCTCACCTACGTCGTGCAGGAATTGTGCGTCCCGCTCGTCTCATACATCGTGTACTTCCTGCAACAAGCCGGCCTTCCCACCAGCATGGCCTTCAATTTCGCAATTATCCAGTACAGTCTTGCCATCATCGGTGTCGTGATCGCATGGTTCCTGGTCCAGAAATTCGGACGCCGAACTCTCATTCTGAGCGGTACCTTCTTCATGATGTCGACCTCCTTCCTGATCGGTTTCATCGGCATTGGCGATACGAACAAACACACCAACCTCGCCTACGGCATCGGTGTCATCCTACTCATCGAGTACTTCGTCTTCTTCATGACCTGCGGTCCTATTATCTACACCGTCGTCACCGAAATCCCATCCAATTTCCTCAGACAGAAATCCGTCGCCTTGGCAAGAGCAGCATATAATGTCAATGTGTTGATCTACGGACAGCTTGTGCCGAGAATGGTGCAGAGAGCTGCTTGGGATTGGGGCGCGAAGAGTGGCTTCTTTTACGGAGGTTGTATGATGTTTGGATTGGTGTGGGCGTTCTTCAGACTGCCGGAGACGAAGGGAAGGACATTTGCGGAGATTGATATTTTGTTTAAGAATGGCGTTAGTGCGAGGAAGTTTAGCAAGACGAAGGTGGACTTGGCGAATCAGAGTACGAGTGAGGAGGGGGAGGTGAAGGTTTGAAGAGTAAAAATAAGGTCTAACGCGTCCAAGAAGGCGTACTTGTGCGATTGGGTGGCTTTGGAAGACGGGTTTCGTGTTATGATAGTGAGGAAATGATATCCTGCTCTTGAATTGTTAGAGAGACTAGATCTGAATGATAATGATCGCCATGTATTATGTCTTGGCTAAAATGATACCAGTTGAGTCACAGAGTGGATGTAGAAGCAACATAGAATACGACGTGAGAGTCCGACTGGCCGGGTATAATATTATTTGGACTGGACACCGGGCATCGGACGGGCAAGTTATACTTCTCAGTAAGATCAAAGACCGGAATGACAAAAGGCGGCTGTATCCCAAGACTGCTGAATGAAGGAAGGAAGGGCTTTAGTCGCTTACATGTGGTCATAATGAAGGGAGGCAGGCTCCTTCCTTGCCTGACTTCCTACTCTTGCTCCTTCCTCCAGTACCAATGCCAAGACTCCACTTGACCTCGCAACTAGGACACAACCCACGGGAGTAAAAAATGAAGAGAAGTGTGAATATCATCACTAAGAACGAACAGTCATTTCAGCATGAAATGAAAGCAAAAAAAAAAGAAGGTATATGTGTGAGGAGTGGAGGAATCGAACGCTCCGTCCCCCATCCTCGTCCCCATACGGCGCTAATAATATATCGCTCGCTGGTGGCCAAGGACTAAACGGGGATGCTAACATTGCACCAACATCCCTGTGAGAATGAATTGTTGACGATAACTCACTTATTTCGTGCAATAGACGTGGTAAACATTTGGGGAGGAAGGAAGGTTGGCGGGCTTCATGGTGTTGTTTCGACAAACCGGGAAGGCACCTGCCACGCGAGGCGGCGGAGCTAGCGGTCTCACCAATCACTGATGGAGGGCACCTGAGAAGGATCAATAGGCATTCTCATTCTCATCCCAACTTTGATATCTCGTACTCACTGGCTGTTCCATGGTGGTAGGTGAACAAGTCTGAAAGGAAACGACGAGGCTAGCTATATATCCGCGTCTGTGGACACCAGCAGCATGACTCATCATAGCAAACACATCAAATTACGTGGAGAACCCGACTGTGGTACCGAGCCAGACTACCGGTGTTGACCATAGCTCCATCGAGGTTGAAGACTAAATGGGCCTCTCGAGCCACACACCAGACACAGGCTATCAGTAGTAAGCTAGCACTTTCGATCCACACTGTGCAAATATACCTGCGAATTCTCCACACACCTCATCATTCAATCTGGCAACAGTTCATACGAAACACCTTCGGAATCAAGTCAAGATCGCCGCAATACCGTCAAGCAGTCCCAAGTGAACGGTAGCAAACCATCCTAGCGCCATTTATTCACTTCGAAAAAATCATGTATCCATACTTCCTTCGAGAAGGGTCGCAAGTCAACAATACGCCGCTCATTTGGCGAACGGTGTCCTCACAAATACCCGAAGTCCAGCTCTCGAAATCTCACAACCGAGTTACAGCGACAGAGTACCTTGCCTGGGACACATGTAAGTTGCTTTACAGCTTGAATTAGGTCAAAAAGGAGAAAAAAACGTGGCTAATTTTAATGCCAGTAGGTTTATTCGGTTCGTCAAAGTGTGGAAGCCATTCAGATGTTGTGTTCGACGCCATTGACTTTGGAGGTACCAACGCGATCGTGGATGCCATTAGAGCCGGCAGAATAGACAGCAAGCCACGGGGCGTGTCAGTCGGTGTGTCTATCTTCGACACAAGGAGCCTTCCAAGTCCCTCAGTATCAGGCGTCGATGTGTTCAAAACATACAACATCGGCGTGGGTGGATGCCCATCCCAACGACGATTAGAAGAAAAGCGATTTCTCTTCGGCACAACGACGTGGCTTCCCTCTCTAGCAGGTCTCAAGCCAGCCCTCGAAAGCCTCATAGATCGTTCACGGAATATCGTGATCGTTGGGCATGGATTTGGACCAGATCTGACCGTGCTCAGGGAGCTTGGTGTTGATTTGCAGCATTCTATTATGGGGATCATTGATACAGCAAGACTTGCTGAAGGGGCTGCAACAGGGGAGCCTACAAGAGGTGATTTCAGATTGAAGAATGTGCTGGCGCGGTTCGGGTGCATTTTGGAGGGATTCCATACCTCGGGGAATGATGCGAATTATGCTTTGCGTGCGCTGTTGTTGTTGTTGGCTGCTGAAAGCTTTTTGAGCAAGGGGAGGGATATCACGGATGAACAGGTGGATAGAGTCAGTAGTCTGAGAGATTTTGCTTTGGCGCCAGTTCCCAATGAAAAGGTTATGGAATGACAGCTTCTGCGAGTAGTTCGGGAAGTGATGATGAACGAGGAGCCATCCAGGGCTGGGAAAGTTACAGATACAAGAGCGAAAAGCCGTCGTCATCAACATTTTATATTCATTTATATTGTCAAAGAGACACTGGCACGTTGATGGGTTTGTAATAACAGACTTTGGTCTGGATCTCTGGATCTAGACTTGCCGTGGGAACAGCCTGACAGCATGGCCTCAAGGTGGCAATTTACAGACATCAGGGGGAGAAAGGGAATACAGGGCTGAAAGCCACGGAGATGAGAACATCTACGATTCTCAGTCAGGAGTAATCAAAGTAAGTATTGTAGAGTTATAGCAAAGGATAATAAGGTTACAATCACACTTACCAGGATAATTTGGCGCAGCGTCACCACTGAGTCAGAGACGGGCTTGCAGGAACCCGCTTTCAGCGTTCAAAATAGTTTCATCTCCTAGTATCATAAATTTGATGTGTGAGATCCATACTTTAAATGTGAGCTACTGCTTAGGTCCCATAACTCATCTCCTCCGTCGCCAAGCCGGTCCCCTTTTGAGCTCGCTTAGCCCACGAACGACATCATCCCATTCCAAGCTCTCAAATAATAATCTACTTCTCAGTACCGTATCTAAGCATTCTCATACAGACGAAACATTCTCATTTGAAGCTTCAACGTATTCTCAACTCACAATGGCAACCGTCAACATGTCCTACCCACGAGTCATTCGCTTGACAATCAAATCTAAGGTTCCTTCCACTAAGCCAATGCCCGAGGGCTCGAGGACTCTGAAAAGATCAAGCAGAGAAAACAATGAAGTATCGCCGCCAACGAAGAAGCTGAAGATCATACCTCCCCCAGAGACAGTCAGTTTCAAGGACAGCTTCAAGGGTCCATTAATGGTCACCGTGACACTGCCTAGTCATGTCTTGCAAGCAGAGGCAGAGCAAGCTCCTCATCGAAAGCAGAGGCGCGACCTTATTAAACAAGGATAGCTAAATCTTAGCATCAAAAAAGAACCATTGAAGTAGTAAGGAGCCAGGATGGCATGTCTTCTTTTTGTTTTCCTTGCTGGTGAGTTTCCCTAACATTTCTCGTCTCTTTATAAATTTAACTTCTCCATGTCGCACCCCAACTTAATGTCAATCACCACTAACACCCCTAACAGCCAGCGAACATCCGCCTTCCAATCTGGTCTCTGCTAAACCCCGCCCTACACATGCTCATCCAAGGCAAGCTACTCACTCACCGACCCATGGCAACATTCATGGAACCCCGCGAAACACCCGTCGTCCTCCAGATCTGTGGAGAGTCTCGCTACGAGTATTTCTATCGTGAAAATGATGATGCAAATCAAGTCACGACTTGGAGTCATAATCTGTACGGACAGTACTTTCAGGACATGAACGGCAAGATGGTCTATTTCTCGTTCGAAGTCGATGAGTTGGGGTTGATGAATTTCAGTGAGTCGTCCCTCATCACCATCCGCCTTATCATATTTCTTTTCTTTTTCGAGGACCCCTCTGCCTTCCCACAGGGGTAGCCGAACCCCTCGTCCAAGCAAATCTCAAAACCATCGTCCTAGGTCCCCGACAAAGCACCCGTCTCTCCTGGCGCTACCCATACCCAAGTTGGGCACATATGCGTGGCGGGTACCGATTAGCACCGAACCAAGTCATAGAGGACTGTAGATGCATGGTTCAACAATTATCAGTGAATAGACACAGCGATTACCGCTATAACTTCAAAGACCTCCGCCATTTCCCCTCTCTCCAAAAGCTCGTTGTCTTAATGGAGAAGACGCATCTAGATGATGAAGAGCAGAAGAAGAAGATAAAGGAGAAAGTGGAAAGGGCGATTGAGGTTGCGAGGAAGGCATTTTCGTGTATTAATACGCTGGAAGTGGAGTATGGAGCTGGGCCTACGCAACATACGTGTCAGGCTCATGGGCAGCCGTGGAGGATTGATACATAGTTCGGGGGACATTTTTGGGAGATGGCCTGGTGTGGTGGATGATTATGGAACGTACTTAAGGACTTGGCGGGACTGGAGAGGTTAGCCGATGATGCTGGGTGCTGTTATGATCGATCCTAATCGGGATCGCTAGGGAAATCCTGTTCAAGTCAATGCACGCGGGTTTCTTGAGGCATTACAAATGCCAATTCGAGACGAGAGGTTGAGGTGTCGAGCCTTCGCAATTTGGGAAGAAGATATTCGGGTCGGGAACGATGAAGGGAACCAGATTGTGTGCATACTGTTCTCCCACTCGTAGAGTAGCAGCCAGCGGCTCGCTGTCGCTGAAAGACAACAAAGCTCAAGCTTTAGTTGACACTTACTGCGCAAAAATGGAGAAGTTATAATTGTGTTATGGCTATCATTCAATCTTAACCCGAAGCAACATCACTGCCAGGAGTCATGTTACCCATGAGTGCTTCGAGCACGCCCTCGCCGGACACTCTTCTTCGACATCTACCTACCTGATGATATCTCCCTCCTTATCAATACCTTCCAGTCCCTCGAGAATGTCGCTTCCTCCCAGCATCCCCTCACCGCCTACAGTCGACTTTTGTCCAGCAGCCCAGACTTCATGAAATTTGACACTCTCATCACTTGAAGCTACCACGATACAACCCTCAGTGGCAGTCCGGCTTAGACTACGAACTCCCTCCCTGCTAGTCTGGCTCTGGCTTTCGTTGGGACCTCCTGGATAAGAGATCGCGTACAGCGCCCGATGTTCACCTTCCCACGGTATTGCTGCTACTTGTTTGCATTCTGGCCATGAAAACACCGCAATACGGTACGGGTGTTCGGGTTGAGCATAGCCAAACGTAGCGACTATTTCTCTCCGAGTGGTTGACCAGATTAGCGAAGTAACTTGTGCTGCGACACTGATTGTAGCGAGACAGGTTCCAGATGTGGTGTGAAAAAAGTGTATGCATTTGTCGTTGCTTCCACCTCCGGTTGCAACCAGTCCATCACGCCAGGGGCAGAACGCAATCGCTTTGACAGCGGCACCATGGATCCATCGATGTTTCTCAGCCCCAGGCTTGATTTCTTTTACCCCACCTCGCCCAGCGAGTGTATGTACACGTCGTGTTCCATCTGCCCCAATAAAGATCTCTTCGAGAGCTTGAGCTTCCTCTCGAGTCCTGTGGAGTATTTCATTAGTCCGGAACAGACAACAAAGATTGTCGTTACCACCAGTCGCGAGGAGACTTCCATCACACGAGAATGAGAGGCCACAGATCTGTTGGGAGTGGACAGAAATTCGAGCGAGGAGAGTCATAGACCCAGACCATCCATTACGAGGAATTTCCCAGCTCTGCGGCCATTCCACTGAGTAGTAGTAGACATTGCCTATTTCGTCGCCAACAAGAAGATCCTCAGTCTGGACGGATAGATTAGGAGTCAATGGACATCGCGACGGACGTGTGGTTACCTGTGGCCTCCACGCCAGGCAGGCAATAGGAGATGGTTGCTGAACTTCAAACCGAGGCAGCATGCTGTCGTAAAGAGAGACAAGATTTAGTGACCCATCGGACTTGCCAAAGGCAAGAATGCTTTTTTTGCCTTGCGTCGAGGAGAATGCTAGAGATGTGAGCCATGACCCGTTCGTGGTCCCTCCATTGAGCAGATGAACACCCTGCATTTCTGACCATGCGTATAACATGGACCCAAGCCCAACGGCAAGGGTATGGCATGTTTTGGAATATGCAAGTACCGAGCAATAGAAGTCGTCTCGAAGATTCGGCGCATCTAGGACCTTGAAAGGGGCCGATGGCAAGTTTCGAGACTCGTCGGCTGCAGGTAACTTGCGATCGAGCCCGCCTAGAACCCACTCAGTCCCCAGCCAGGAAGTTTTGAGGTCTCTTGCAGACGACGTTTCCTTCTCATCTACAGAAACCTTCAGCGGCGACGAGGCAGGATCTCGAAACTCGAATACTCTGCTAACTCTATCCAGCTCCAAAGCTTCAGCAAGTCGATTCTCGTGTCTTTCCTTGTCTTCTTCGGCCCGTGGTTTAGCGGTGAACGAAGTTGTGTAGAGAGATGCATTTGTCCCACTTCCGATCAGCCCTCCTCGACCATTCGAAACACCACTGACAGGAGCAAGGCCACCCACTCGCCAAATTGTACCTACACTGACTTGTCGCTCCCCACTGACAGTATTGGGATCTCGCTGGAAGGTCAAAACACTCCCACCTCCACTTCCGCTCCGATTTCCCGAGAAGGTCCGCCGAAGCACGGGACGAATTGCACTGGGTGTTGGAGACGTCACTCGTCGACGCGGGTTGAAAGCATCCGGGCTTGCATCCTTATGTCTCAGTAACTTCTCATCAGTCGTCAATGTTCGAGGATCCTTGCTCGTACGGAAGCTCTCGACGGCTGAATCGAGAGTTGGCCTCCTTGGCAAGAATCTGTCAGGCGACCGGAAGGATCCTGCCGAGCTTGAACTTGCAAATGCTTTCAATGACGGGCGGCGACGAAATTTGTTGATTCGAGAGTTGATACGAGGCATAGTTGATATTGAGAGAGCTCTTTTCTCAGTATCGGATGGCCCGTCGTACTGGCCGACGGTGGCTGTTGGCTTACTTGGCTTTCGTAGAAGAAAGTCGGCAGCATCAACAAATTTCCTCTTGGGTACTTCCACCTCGACGTATGAGGACTTGCGGTAGGGTATATCGAAGAAGTCGAGCACTGCATCGTAGTAGATGAGTATCTGCTACAACACAAGTGCTGCGAGCTTCTTACCCGCATCGTGGAAAGGCCTCCTTCCAAAGTCATCTGCGAATGATGTTCTGGGGGTATAGCAGGAGTCATTGTAGTATGAGTCCGTCTTATAATATCGTTTTCTGTTTGGGATCTTGCCGATCCTGGTATCCATGAGGACAGGCAGAAAGAAAGGACCCAGAACGCTAACGATTTACCCCGACGGAACTGCGAGATATCGACTCTTATCGGCGGACAAAACAATGAAGGGAAGCCGAACGAGTAAAAATTGAAGGAAATCTATTAGAGCAAACAAAGGAGAGGTGAGAACAGGTAGTCCTCTGTACTTCTCGTGTTCAAAGAGTTTTGATCGGCCTTGAGTGCCGGCGAGGGCCACGGTAAGGCTCGGAAGTAAATGATACTTCGGGATAATAGAGTGTCGCCGTGCTACCTAATATTAGCAATACTGAGAGAGTCAGCATCTCATCGTGGTTGGTTATTGAAATACGAAGGGGAGTAGAAGAAGTGAGAAATGACGGAAGACCAGGGGCAGAAGTAGAAAGGACGTTGGACGTGCCAAGCCACGATTCAGATGAAGCTCGGCAATCCGACTGCTGACTCGCCAAATCTGGACTTCAACTCCAAGCAGGCATCGCAATCCAACCCCTCCAGCTTCATCCTTGGCAACCAACGACCACAACCTTGAACATGGCAAGCGTATGATACCCGCGATATCGAAGAGGAAGCTGGGCTGATCTCTGCGGCAGCATGGTGTCTCACGAACAGCGACGACTGGTCAGAGAACGGACGAGCAGCGGATAGCGGAACAGAAGGAGATCCTCAAATACCAAGAGCTGGAAGAGCTGATTAGAGTAAAGGTAGGCTCATTCGCGCATAATTGAGATATCTGCTAACATCAACAAAGGTCGCAGAGCGCCAGTATACCCTCGAAGTCCTCGAGCTTACCTCGAAGCTCCTCAAGAAGAACCCCGAATACTACACAATATGGAACGTCCGCAGACGTTTGCTAATCTATGGATTATTCTCCAAACCCTCGGTTTCATCATCGCCCTTGACGGAGTCGCAGAATACTTCACAGAGCGACACTATCAAGGCCTCATCCGAAACTTCGTCGTCCTCTACATCCGCGCCGCCCGAGGCATCGAATACGACCCCGCAGAACCCAAGCTCCCAGACTCATGGGAAGAATGGTACAATTCTTGAACTGATAAAGGCTGACTTGGAGTTTCTGTTTCCTATCATGGTTGAATACCCAAAATGCTACTGGCTGTGGAATTACCGATTGTGGCTATTGAAGCAGGCGAATGAACGATTGGACCCCGATGTCGCAAAGGAGCTATGGAAACGGGAATTAATACTGGTGGGCAAGATGCTGGTAAGGGACAGTCGGAACTTCCACGGGTGGGGTTATCGGCGGATGGTCGTAGGCGAGCTGGAAAGCAAGAAGCTGGATGGCCAAAGTATGGTGGAATCAGAGTTCGAATATACAACGAAGATGATCCATGCGCCGAAAGGCCTGTCGAATTTCTCGGCATGGCATAGGCGAAGCAAATTGATCCCGCGACTCCTTGACGAAAGAAATGCCGATGCCACTGCTAGGAAACAATTCTTAGACGATGGTACGTGCTACCTGTCACTGGAATAGCCAGAGCTAATATCTTTTAGAGTTCGACCTCATCGTTTCGGCTATGTACACGGACTCATACCCATACGCCCAATCGGCCTGGTTCTATTACCAATTTCTGATGACCACATTGACGGACCATGTCGGTCATGCCACCATCACGCCAAATTTTACGAACGACGATCGAGTCGAGTACGTTGAGCGACAATTGGCCATCCTCCGGGATATGTTGGACGGTGCCGAGGACTGCAAATGGATTTACGACGCCCTTATTGAGTACACGATGGCCCTGTGCCTCATGGAAGAGCGAGATCCTCAATCAGACGAAAAGGAAGACTTCAAGAGCTGGCTTGGAGAGCTGCGAAAGCTGGATCCGTTTCGAAATGGCAGGTGGGATGATCTAGAGAAGACTCTTCTGAGGAGCTAGCTGTATCGGAAAGACAAGTCAAATCAGCAATACTGCCTGGTCTGGAGTATGTGTTTCTGCCTTATATCACGCGTCCATACCAAACCAGTCCCATAGTTTGTATAACAGGTATGCTCACCCGTCATGAAGATCTGGCACAAGTGTGCGATAAAATCAATGAATTTGGTACGCATGAGAACAAAGAAACGCATCTTGGCCAAAAGCACAACCTATGTTCTCAAAACACATCCCAATATTAAATGAGCGTGATTTCACCAGATTTCCTCTCCCACTATTTCGCCAGTAGCGCAATCAGGACATCCGAACATTCAAGCAAGATCGATCCTCACGAAATTACGCCTCCAAGATCAAAGCGCTTTTTTCATCAGGAGTCTCCTCCCCTTTTTCAGGCTTGTTTCCGATGAGACAGCTTGCAAGAATGCCGATTGAGATGCTCAGTGGCAGTCCCGCGAGCACGACCTCCTCCGCTCCAAGACCAGCGATGATACAGGCTATGAAGACCATTGCCGCGACTATACAAGCGAGTACTTTGGCTCCAGGCTTCTGGTTTTGCTGGCCTGCCCAAAGGAACGTTGTGCCTGTGAAGAGGACAGTTGACGTTGCGAACAGGGTGAAGATTGCCCAGCCAGGAGCGTTGGAGAAGTGCTGAAAGAGGCTCAGTGTATCGTCAGCGACTGTCTCAAGGATCTACACCATGTGTTAGCTTCAACGTACATACTAGGATGTCAAGTCGGAACGTCGAATCTTACCCATCTGAACGCATAGGAATGGATTCTAGGCCCACTATTGTGGATGATCCAGACAAATGTTCCTCCCATTCCCACTGCTGAGACAAGATTTATAACTCCAAGCGTCTCAGGCGAGTGTTTGAGCAGGCTGGTCCGATGAAGGTTGTGATGGTTTTTGACTGAGAAGTAGAGAAGCCCGCCCCAGTCACCGCCCAGATTGTCAGTGGCATGCTGACTTCTACCTCCTAGTTCATTGTCGAAATTCCTTCTTGGGTAGTCCTCTAAGATTGTTTCAAATTTCAAAGCGCTATGATCATGCCTGTCACCTTGTCCGATAAATTTCACATTAACATTGTGCTCGACCGTATAGACTTTGGTATAGTTGACTCGTGATAGAGGATCGAGGGTGTCGCTTTTGCTTGGGGTATACACCGATCTGAGACCTCCTTTGCCCTGAATTTTGTAATTGTCTTGGTACGGTCGGCCGTCTCGTGCAGAGCGTTCTGAGTAGACTATCGTGCGATGATTATCCGCGTGTACGCCATTCTTTGGCACTCCTTCTCCACCATATGTTGATACTGGCCTGAACAGGGTCAGCAATTCACAATACTCTTCAATGCTTGGACTTCTTACAAGCAATTGCAGTGTCCCTCAAGTTGTTTTATGACCACGAATCTGCGAACCTTCGAGAAGCTCGCTTTTTCCACGGTTGATGTTCTCGTATCCCTTTCGGTCCCTGGTGGCTCAGACCACAATACCTTAAATACTATGCCAAACTTGAACTTCCACGTCCGATGGACTTTATAGTCTGCAACATGTCAGTGTCAGCTACGATCCATTTTTCGTTATATTCCACCTACGGTGATCGAGTTCTTCTGTGTCCGTGGCCGGGGCACGGCAATGTATACTTCGTACGTCACGATTTCGATCTAGATGGTTTCCTCCAGCCGCTTCGATTTCATTTGGCTCAATCCATTCCTTCATGATTTCTTGGTGTTGGTCTCCGATGAGTCTCGACTTCTCGTCCATTGTTGGAGACTGTTCAGTCCTATGTTCATCAGCAGGAAGGATATGAATCAGCTCGTCGTCCTTCATAGAGTATGGTTGACAGGAGTCGCGATTTTGCCGATCTTTGGAAGGAGCATTCTGAGAATGCTCTCCGCCTGCATCCAATGTGGCAGTATCACACTTGCAATCAGAGGCATCTTGGAGGAAGTTAAGGGAGGTCTTTTGTGGAGGATCTTCCTCTCGGACAGGACTAAAGTTCAACATATCGCCCATCCACATATCACTCAAATCAGCTTCTCTCCCAAGCCGGGATGATGTGAATTCGAGGACAGTTTTTCGACTCTTGTGCAAGTTGAGTAAATGGTGAGAGTTTTCTTTCAAGCTTAACGTTCTGTAACTGCGAAAAGAGCGACAGAGAAGTAAGGACAAAGAAGGACAGTATGGGGGGCAGAGTATAGCGCGATGTCCAGGGCGTAAGGCTGTGCGGCCTACTTTGCGAACCGCGATTCTGCGCTGGCCATGCAGCTAAGAACCAAGTCAGCACATCTCCCCTAGAGGAAATCTGAAGGACCCAAATTGAGCACAGTCCGTCTGCTCTAGCTTGCATGCTCCCCTCGATGGGTAGCATAGTTCACCTGCCTTCTCATTCTCCTTCCCAATCCTCCGTGCTCAGAGTCTATCTGGCCGCCACTGTTTCGACATCTTTCACCACTTGAATAACACTTACCGTACGCTCTGTACCAATTCCTATAGTTTCCATTACCCGTACGGTCCCACTCATGAGGTTGATGCGTCACAAGTACAATGACCTCCCCAGACGCCGCAGATCACCAAGTCAACAGCGCACCGGCTTCAAGTCGTCAACCTGAAACAAACCAAGAATCTCGGAATGACCGAATTCAGAGGCACATGGAGCAGATACAAGCGGAGCCTCCATTTCGGAACAGGAGGCATGCCAAAAGGAAGTGCTTTCTATCATACACTGCCTGGATTGCATCGATCATGGCTCCAGTGACATATCTTGCTGGAGTGATCGCTCAGGAAGATGGTAGATGGAGAACAGCATTCTTTATGTGCGCGAGATTTCTCCTGTGCCTATCGCATTTCAAGCTGACAAAGATAAAGTTTATTTTCCACATGGCTGCTAGTGATCGGAGTTGGTATACTAATTGACCTTTCAAACCGAGTCCAAACAGAATTGATTAAGTATGCCGCTTCACAACAGCACAGTTTGCAGATTAATCTGTAGATTTCTGACTCATTGCACAGGCGACCACTTTGGCATGTCGGTTGCTGTCTTTTCGTCATGTTCATCGTAATCTCGACTGTCGAACCTCCGCCCGAACAAGTCCCTCGGTGGCTACCAGGTATAACAGATATCGGTCTGGGAATTAGCATCGGGCTTCAGGAGCTGCCGTCAGATACCAGAAAGCGAACGTTTACCTACTTGACGGACCTTTTAGGCACTCTTTACGGCTGCATCTGTCCCAGCAGTCGGCCACGCAGCGCAGCGACATGACGGTGACAGTGCCAGAGAACAGGTTAGAAGATCTCTGCGGTGTCAATAAATCAGAAAAACTTCGCTATGAGTCTATGGGAAAGACTTGGGGCGTTGGTGATGGGGCTTTTGGACAATGCAGGAGGATAATCAGTCGAATTATAGTCAGAAATATTGGAAATATAAAAGCCAAAAGCATTCCTTCATGATCAAGGTATGCTATAGGCCACCAAATGGTCCATATGTTCTGAGTAGGCCTACTTGAGTTTCCGACCAGTGCCGCGCGCAAAGCATTTGCAAGGACTAGCCATAAGAATCCGAGCGGACGTATCCCGCATCATCCGTGACTATTGATATCTCTGATTACAACAATCATAACTCAGTGCTATCAGGTCATTGCCTGTGTTCTACGCATAATTTTTCATAGGCATACACGGCTGGTCTGGTAATTGAGCATTTTTACACACGAATTGCAATTTCTAGCAAAGGGACAACCAATCAACACTTTCTCGCCACACCCGGTTCATCGAGAGACTCTAAGCTTCTCAAGGTCATGAGCCTCACGAAACGTCGGCTAGATTTCCTACTAGCCACCGAGGAACGTGTGGTCAATCGCAGAGATGTTCAGATGGACTACATTTATCAGCAAAGTGTTAGGTTGGATAACCACGTGCCCAACATGCCTCCTTGGAAAATGCGTAAGATCAATACAGTGACACCTTTAAAAGCTTATTGCCCATTTTCTCTTATTGCCCACCTCCCGAGATCATTTAGCGCAATCCTATAAGGCAGTTTAACAATCCCCGGCTCAGTATCTCGCCGTTCAAAGTATCAGGAGCCACCCTATTGCAACATCCAATAATCATAATCCCTACCTCACCGCTTCCTAGCCGACGCGCGACAAGAGCTGTTCTGGCTAGGTATTGGTGCCGATCAGCATATAGGGAGAAACTCTTGGGCGCCTTGCCACGTCGTTCTGGCTGCCTTTCTTGGCCCGCATGAGGCTCTGAGATAGGCGTACTCGAGGCAAGGCTGCCAAATCAGAAGCTACAGAACTCCTGCTTGGACATACTGTAGGGAACAATCATGGTCAGGCGCGATCAAGGTTGCAGAAACGCCACGAGGCTTGCGACATTCGCCCCAATCCACTTCATGTCTCTTCGAGTTTAGCCTAAGAACCTGCTCGGTCATGGTATATCAACCGGAGTAGATAAGAAATAAAATCAAAGTAACAATCCCATTCATGCTATCCCTCCTCTCTTTCCGTTCTTCGACGGCCTTCGCAGCCTAAAATACAGCTCTCATTTATTCCCGTAAGAAAATCATGAAACGAGCTTCATCTACATGTGACATTTCGCTTTCAAACTGTCGCCCCACTATGTTCATCCAACGAGCTACCGATATGAACACACTCTTGGCGATAGGGAGCGTATTAACTATGCGGATGTCTGTCGCTCTCTGCCATATGCAGCACAGCACACTTTTACACATATGCATTATCACCAGCACTGCTGGACTATTAGACATGCGAAGAATATATGGTGGGACAATTCTGATCATGATGCCTTCTGATAGGGTTCCGTTGCGGTCAAAGAACACCCCTTTGAGCCTTTTCATCCTGGACTTTTTACCCTGTGCTGTCCATCCTCAGTCCTCCTCAGAGCCATCCAGGCGTCCAGACATAAGAATGCAAGTACGACTTGAGCAAAATCGGGTGTATCTGCTAAACATGATTAACGATTCGTCGTTGCTTTGGCCGAAGACTAGAAGCACAGGAGCGATCGTGGAGGCAATATAGCAACCTGCGAGACGCTCGAATGTTTTCCTCTGCCTTACCAAGGTACATGAAATGAGACCTTTAGATAGACTAGCTGATACCTTTCCATTGGAAATATTCTCCGGCTCGTCCTCATGCATTTCCTTTTCCTCCAACATGGTTCGACTGATGGATCTTCCACCGACATCCCTGCGACTTGGCTGCAGATAGAGGAAATTGATCAAGGTCGACATCACAAAAAGATGATATTCTCGTTATTTGTATACTCCTGCCAGCAGCTCTTAACTCCTTCAATCTCCGGATTAGTCTTCAGAGCAGAAGTGGATTGGTACTGTTCTGCCAAGAGCTCTTTCCTGGCGAGTGTGACTAGGACAAAAGGTATGAATGACAAGCGAATCCGACAATGCGACGAATCCAAGTACCTGGTTCCACCAATTTTCAGTACGCATTTCTGCGTAGCACTGTGGCACGACTTTACTACCTCGATTTACGATCCCTTAGATGACAAGAGACGCACACGTTTACCCGATAGCATTTGTACTCTGACCTAACAGAGGTACGGATGTTGAGTGGTTATTCTCATTGACTAATTTCATAGCAATCAGAGCAAGGTATATATGTTAAGAAGAGATCCCAAATCCGAATAATGAAACCAGCAATCACTATCCCTGAAACTATTTATTTCCAAGAAGCGACTCTTGATGCCTTCAAGTCTCCTCGGCAGCATTGTGCTCCTTCCTGCTCTCCCATACACTCTCGATCAGTCTTCTTTTCTTAACCAAAGCACGACCTGCGGTGTGAATTATACATTACTTGCACAAGCCGGCAGCGCTTTTGAACTTAGTTCCCATGCACACACTCCATTGGACCAGTTCTACAATGTTCCAGATAACTTCAGTCTCTCATCGAAGCCCGGCAAGCTTCTACGCGTTGAAGTGTACACAAACCTGACTAACTACACCGTCCCTTCTGGTCTTACCATGTCTCACATCATGTACACATCGAAGAACTTGAACGGCACTATCGTACCCGTGAATGCTTTCGTCCTCTGGCCATTCGCCCCGTTTCCATATTCTGTAGGTCTGAATGGCCACAAGGATGATTCATCCAAGTTCCCAATGATAGCGTGGTCGCACGGGACATCTGGGCAGTTCGTCAATTGCGCTCCTAGCAACTATCGATCCCTCCAGTATCACTTCATGACTTCATATACTCTCCCCCTGAATGGATTTGCTGTTATCCGAACAGACTATGCTGGACTTGGCACGTCGCATATTCTGTTGAAGCAGCTAGGAGCGCATTTCCCTCCCATTTCGATGTAGATGGCCCTTTCATTTGAATGGGCCATTCGTAAGGAGGAAACGTCGCTTGGGTATTCGCGGAGCGACAGGCGAAAACACCTGTGGCGGGATACCTCGGGACAATCGCCATCTCACCAGCGACAAGAGTTCTATGTCGCAACACCAAAGGCCCTGCAGCCAGCCTGGGTTCCGGTCGTCCTCAGCCTTCAGCCTCGAATCATAGCTTCCATCACCGTGACCTATCCATCCTACAACTTCTCGGGCATGACACCAATAATGTACGACCGGTGGAACCATGTCTTGAAGCCTTTGCCAGGCTGTCTGCCTACCGAAACATTATCATCTTTCGATGTTTCCGTCGAACAGCTCGCGAAACCGGGGTGGACAAATAATAGTGTTGTTTAAGAATGGGAGAAGAAAACTTCTGTAAGCGAAAACAGATTCAAAAGTCCACTTCTTATCATTTGCGGCGAAAATGAGGTTCACCCTATCGCGCATTTCGAGCAAAGCGTCAGCAATAGTTGCAAAGCGAGTGAAAACGAGAGCCGGAAATGTACACTTACCAGGGATGAATCACTTCCACATGATTCAGGTTAGTCGTATGAAGTGGATGAGTTGGATTCTGGAGAAGCTTGAAGGAGGAGGTCAAGACAAGATTTACGGACGTGGGAAGAACAATTCTGTGGAAGGATTTAACACGAATCATACGCTACAAGGTGTAATGCCGAACTGGTTGGTTGACTGGGTTCCGGCCAACCAGGGATGGGAATTGACGCTATAGATGTTGTTTGAGGTGAGGTATGGACCGCAATTTAGATCTCTTTACTCACGTCAAGACTATCTAGAAATATCGTAGTATTGATACACCTCAAAAGTTCCCTTCTGCATGCCTTTTCTTTCAGCTCGAAGATACTGTAAGGTGATCAGGAGTTCCGCGTGCAGAGAAATTAGTGGTATTCAAGTCTGCCCAGAGCTTGTAAATATAAGAATTGGATTAATGGATGTGAACATGAGAACGCCGATGTCGGGTGTCAAAGAGAAATCTCCACGAAGCTTTGGTAGTAAGTACAGTTTGATACACACATAACCTCAGAAAATTTTGCCAGACTCATCGAATAATCACCTGCCCACTTTGCTTAGCGCCGTTTGTGCTTTGTTCGGTCTGGTATTCTGCGTTGAATTGTGTACCACTTGACGCCGGATCGCCTATATCAACAGCAAAACGTGTCTCCTACTGCAAATAGTAAGGTTAGTAAGTGAGGATGTGCCCCGTAGCCGATATAATCCTGATAATGAAGCCTTGATCACAATCAATTGTTAGCCCGGATCATGGCATCTGTTTAAGGTGTGTCAGACTTACCCAAACATTTGTTTATCTTTCTGTTCATTGATTTCATTGCGCAATGATGACACAAGTACCGGCCGGTAGTCCTCATCCTCCTTCATCTTTTTCAATTCTTGCCTCTGCATCTCCTTCGGCTTTGATGCAGCGTAATTCTTGGCTGCGATTTTAGATGCTATCAACATGTCGACATCGGCGATATAGACAAAGTGTCGCTGCCGAGGTGGTTCCAGGCAATCAAATTTTGCGAACATGGTTCTGATGGTTTTTCCACTGCTACAGCAGACCTCACCGTTCAACTCGACATCCCCACTCCAAGTTTCGCTCAAGCTGCGTAACAAATCATCCGGCCTCCTGCGCGTTATCCAGAACGCACGCGTTCTCACAACATCTTGCATGGCATCGTTAATCAGGAATGGCATGGGTCGCGGCGACTTCTCATTCCTCGAGTGTGCGAGTAAGACTAGACTCTCATTGGAAAAGGGCCAATCCCTTGGCTCGTCTTTCGACAACTCAGCTTCGGACAACCCATGGTTGGATGACCCATAGTTGTCTCGAGCCACAAGCGTGATTGGCTGGAGGTTGCCTTGGGTCGACCACTGATCGGAGAGTAGTAAGGCTGTCCGAGAATAGTGAGTGATCCTTCCGGAGGAAGTTGATATTCAGCTCCACCTTCTTCACACAAAACATGAGAGACGCCGATGGCATAGGTCTGCCATCGATCTGCAGAGTCGGCAATTGTAGTCTAGATGCAAGATATTTTTCGCCCAAAAATTGTCGTGGCAATCATCGTAGACTTATTTGCATGTACGGAGGAGTGAACGGCGGATCTCGGCGGGGCATCCGCCGGGTCCCATCACGAACACTCTGTAGTGCACTACCTGCTCATGACTCAGTCCAGCCGAGCTGGATCTGAGCTCTACACGACCTGTTGGGGACCCCCAAAAAAACATCATATATCTAATCTCTTATTTCCCTCGGAAGTGAGACCAAAGTCGCTGGCATCGTAGTGGTCAAGGTCGCGTCGCAGTAGCGTGATGTGGTGATGCTTTGGGGGGAATCGCGGGGATGTTCGATCGACGATACTTCGAATCGGTCGGTAGTAGCGTACACTTAAGATCCAATAATGATGGAATATCTGAGTAGTTTGTGAGGCCGTAAACTGCGCGAAGAAGGGGAGGATTTGAGAACGTGGATGTTGGTGTAACATGTCTCGGAGCATCTTCGGCACATAGTTCACACACGTGTCTCTCCCACGCAAATGAGGAGAGGAGAACTTCGTCGTCATGAAAAATCAGGTCAGGAGGTTCCAAGTTTGGTGTGTGGTGCTCCTTGGTAGATCGCTGAGATAACTAGACAATGATTTGCCGCGATAACAAGGGCATGGTTTTCCTTTGTTGACATACAGCCTTTGTTCTCGCTTATCGTTGTCCGGCTTCAGTAGTGGGTCGCTGAAACCGGCAGTGGCATTAAATGTTATTGTATCTAAATGAAATCATTGAGACGTTCAATATTTTCAAAAAGGAGCTATTCCCATGAACTCGACTCTTGATTTGGCACAACCGCGGCCTCAGCATGGGTCAAGTATTTCAGCGGGCCATCCTTTGGGACAAGGATCTACGAGGAATAGGGAGACAACAATTTAACGATCTCGACGCAGACGACCAAGCTAAGTTTGATTCAGCCTTACAGGATGTCAGGGATATCAAACAGGGAAATCCGTAATACTCGACGACCAAGAAAGGAAGAAGGAATTCAAGAGGGGCCCCATGTCTTTTCTTGATGTTGAAGGCCTTATTGATAGTTACGAAAATCCGGACGACGAGTTGAGGAAGACATATCCAATCATATATCCAGTCCTTACCAGCGATATTAAAGTCCAGTATATGTAAGCTGAGAGCTCGTGCCCCGTCACGCTCTTCCGGACATCTTGGCGCTTGATCGCATTTGACCTTTCTCCATTTCACTCGGACTCAAGAGCTAATTGTCAATCGGATCTAGGAAATCTATCTGTAATTATGTTAAGAAATCACGCCGCCCACTTGGCCCGAGTAGTGAGAGCAGCGAAAGTGAAGAAGCACGTGGAGGAAGCGGAGGAAGCGGAGGAAGCGGAGGAAGCGAAGGAAGTGACCGTAGCGAAAGCAGCGAATTGATAAAGTAGACGGAGGAAGCAAAAGCAGTGACATTAAAGAGCCACCTCGGCGGAAGCCAGTTCCAAGAAAGACAAAGACGGCTTCGATGTACAGCCAAACTGCGCCACTATCAGCTTCAAATGCACGTACAGCTGTTCCTGCAGCCACCGAGTCTCCGAGCTGCGTATTTGTTAGCACCGACGACTTTGAGCAAATGAATGTCAACAATGATAGTTGGATCGACGGCGTTGATCTACTGAAGCAGATCAAGACCGAGGGAGAAACGTTCACGAATCTGGACTTCTTCGTTCCATATCACAACCCTAACCTTGGTGAGCATGCGCCAGTCACCGACATTTCATCTCGCTGTCAATTTGTCCAGTATAACAGGGTGAAGATGGCGAATAGCTCGGGCAAACTTGAAGCGACGGTGAATTGATGTATTTTATGTGCATTGTTCAGTGAACCTTCGGTGGATGCTTGGACTGTGTTTAGCAAGTGTTATTTCGCGCTGTGCATATATGATCCCAATGTATATAGTCATGTCGAGCGGAGTGCACCCTCCTGCTGCCATTATATTTATTTTTGGCTTCACAGTCCCCTGCAATTTGCAAAAGATCCACCAGTGATCCCTTCTCAAAGTTGCTCATCCATCATCTCATTAACCGTCCGAACCCATGCCAGATATGCCCCAAGATCAGTCCTCGTCCATGCCATATAAATTCCTCTTGCAGCAAAGGACTTCAACGAGCCCTCTACCATCCAACGCTGGATCTCCTCCAGTATATCCTGCAGCGAATATAGATCCACTTGGTAATCATCGACATCCATTTCAACAGCCATGACCTTATACTTACTTATCTGTGGTAAGAGGCGAAAAGTCCCTTGGGAAGTCAAGGTCGTAATGTTGAGTATGTTCTGCGCCCAGAACATGTCCTTGCAGTCCGCGTGGATCTTTTTACAAGTTCGGAGAAAGGATAAGCGAATTTCTTGACGCGGTGATCCGAGTGAAGATTTGGTGAATATCTTAAATCGCAGTGGAGCTCTGTCCACGCGACCATCCCTGTACGGATATAATTCAATGCGTCTGCTCGGAGAGTGGAGGACGTGTTCGTAGATCTTGTTGAGTATTTCCGGAGGAAAGACCTCCAGGAAGTTACAACCGCCGATGGAGGACATGGCGAGATTTGAGAAAGGCAGTTGGGAGCCTTGAGGGAGCGAGGCAGGATTTGGCGGAAGATACTTTGGTGCCAGCTGTGACGATTTGTGTTGATGCGAGATATGCATCCAAATCTGACTGCTTGAAAAATCTGGAAGTGCTTTAACTCGAGCAGTAAAACCATGTGCAAAGAAGTGTATCTGTGGGACGAAATACTATGACGATGCAGGAGCAAGCCACCACTGTCTGTCCAATCAATAGAAACTTGGCAAGCCTGTTTGTCAAGTGGTAACTTTTGACGAGGCTGATTGTTCAGCCCTACTCAGCCTCGTCTGTCAACGCGAATGTTGACTTCACCTTTCGAGACCCGCCACAAACAAGATGGTACACGAACCATCAAAGTTCGAGCGGTCACGACAATCATCTCCTTCAACAAACATCGATCATCTTGGTGGGATGCAAGATGATCAACTTTGCAGCTATGAAAGACAAAGGTATGTAAGCTCTGCAGATGTCCTTGCCACTGTCCAATTCTCTCTCCTCGAGACTCCATTTCGGGTCCATGTTGGACCTCGATCTGCCATTTCTGTCTGGCACGGGATAAGTTTGGGCTGACTTGTATATATTTCAGGCAAGCCCACCTTAATGGGTGTCCCACAAGAGCTCCGCGAAACAATCATCATCCATGCGATTGCCGCTGAACAGGCCGATAGTCCCTTTGCCAATACACCGGACAATCTCCAGTTCCCTCAGCAATTCGACTTCAGCGTGGATGTCAATGGCTTGCGATGCCACTCAATGAAGTCATTTTCGCTCCTGTTTGTCAATAAGCAGGTCTACAACGAGGCTCAACCCCTGGTCTTTCGCTACTCTTCGGTTCTTCTGTACGTTGAAGTCACGCACAGCGCCAGGAGTGTTGGTTTTATCCCATTCGTTCTTGACAATATTCCAAACATTGTCAAGGCCAATGTCCGAGAAGTTGCTGTCAAGTTCGGCAATGTGGCTGTTCCGGTAAGTGATCTTCAGCTGATAACCCCTCCATGCAATCATGCTGACGAGTTCCGGAATCCAGCTTCGTCCTTCCTTGTGCCCGAACAGAGAGGTTCCCCGTGAGGTTGCCGCAAGAAAATACCTTCTCAAGGTCGTCAGTACAGTTATGAATGGCTTTGTCCAACGCAAGAAGCTTCATATCATGGCGGGAATCAATGGTGCCCAAGCTGCTGACTTGAAGATCCTATTCAAGCTCTTATCTGTCCCAGATCAGACTATTAGCTTGGAGGAGATCTACCAGCTGGATGGCTACGTTTACTTCCCACTTCGGTTGCCTTTCGATAACAGTAGCGATGAGACTAAGCAGTCCGAGTACCAGAAGCTTGCGAAGAGCGTTGCTGATGAGATCGGTCAATATTGGTGAGTCGTCCTTGTCGCATACCTTGCTCGTCCTTCCTCCACCTCAGCTCCATCTTTCGTCCAATCGATGTCTGGTCCTAACGGTATGTTCTATGTCCGAAGACCATAGGCTGACCTCAAACTTCCCTTCTCTAGGTTCCAGAAGGCAGCTGCCCCGACCCTCGTCGAAGACGTCTCCGCAGAAGCCGATGCAAATGCACTCATCTGGGCCACAATTGGAGTCTCTGGACCCGAAAAATATTGGCGTGGGGAGTCTGTAGCTTGGGCACGGAGACGTGTGTGGAAGCGCGACCCTCTCCCTACCCCACCCTCTCCAGCGATGGCTGAGTGGCTCAAGGAGAGAGAGTAGATTTCTTCCCGGTGTATGGAAAAATGATACCTCGGCGTACGTGGAACAGCATTCGAGAGCGATACAGAGAAATAATGCATATGATAAGCATTGTCCCCCATTGACGTGATTGGTGATATGATTTAGTGAAGCAACATGCGGGCATCCAGCACGCGAATCTGGTAAATGCAATGTACGGAGAAAATCCAGCGATATTGCAGTCACTCGAGCATGGCACTTAATGCCCTTCAACCATTCAAACAGTGATGGAAAGCGTCTTCCAGCTCCTGTTGTCAATGGTCCTAGTTTGTTCAGGTAAGAAAGCTGACAACAGTGACTTCAGAAAGTTGAACGAACTTACACTGAGACTTGAGGAAATAGGCGGATAAGAATAAACAACATCAACAGTTTCACAAGAGATAAAATTACATGCAAGAAACAACAAGGTCATCTACCTCGAGCAAGTCCGCCTGGTTGCCCATAACCTACTCATAAAACACCAAGCACCGCACCTCAATGCTCTGCCGTCCAGGCGCACTCTCCGGCGTCTCCGGATCCTCAAAAGCAGTATGTGGTGTGCATCTCGCCAATCCCTTCACCCCCTTTGGCAAGCCCTGCCCTCTCGAGTCAAAGCACTTAATGAACATCGCTTCCTGCGGCGTCATATCCTTCATATAAAAGAACTGATGCCTATCATTCGGACGCACCGCGAAAGTCTCGCCCTTGACCTCATAATTCTCCGTCGACTCAATAGAGTTTGGATCCGGAACGACCTCCTTTCCACGATCATCATCATCGTCTTTACGTCCTATATTACCGCCTCCATCGCTCAGAGGCGCCGGCTTGGGATATAGTAAGTCGACTGCAATGAAGTCGTCTGGAGATGTAGTCCGCCAGTCGATGATAGCAAGAGGGAAGTCTGTCGCGGGGTGCGCAATCGGTCTCCAGACATTGATGATCTGGTACCGGCCCTCCAACAACTCGTCTACCTCCTCAGCCGGCAGATGTCTCCTTACTCGCGCCTCAGCTGCTCCCACCGTTTGGTCCACATGTACTTGCTGAACAGGCTGTCTGGGCGCATTCTTGTCTCGCTTCCGGATCGTGTGGTCGAAGATAACCACTTTCTTGATACCGGCCAGTTTCTCCTTCAGCAGGTTCTCCACCTCTGTATAATACCCCTCTCTCACGTCCGCATCATTATCGAAATCGAAGCCTGCAGATGGCGACTGGTAGACAGCAAAGCCAGAGATATCTGTCGAGAACTCTGCTTCGCGTCCACGGATGTTCTGGACGGGCCGCGAGTGGGGTGTCAGTCGGTAGGAGGTTCCAGGGCCGTCGACTTTGCCCCACGGCTTGATGTGCTCGCCGCTGCTGGACGTGTAGGATGCTGGGTCGATGTATCTGAATGCGGCAGTTGTCATTGTGGTGTTTTGCTGGGGTCTTGGAGAGGATTGTGAAGTGGAGAGTGTTGATGGAGGGGTTTATATGAGGGGCTGTCGTCGGCTTTAATTCGCCACGCTTATGTCCGAAAATCGATGACAGAGCTGGTGCTCGTGGGAATGGTGCAATTGCACGGGAATGACAAATGGCAAGATCGTTTGTGAACCTGTAACATACAGGAATGGAATGAGAGAGAAATTTCAATTCTTATTTTCGCTTGACATTTTGTCAGCTTCTAGAATATCTGGCTTTACATGGCAGTTGGAGAGTAGCTTCTGAGCTGGACAACACTCGGCTAACTTCTATTTCTTCCTAGCCGAAGTAAACATAATTCTATTGGATGTTTCAGTCTAGTATCCACTTGACATGGCTGCCCTGTGTACCGTTAACAGTGTCAATTTCGACGCAGATCGCTTCAAATGGCCATCCTTCCTCCATTCGCACGAAGAGCTTGACCCGTACGTCACTTGGCATCATCTGAGGAAAGCATTCCATTAACCCCCGATTGTTGAAGCAAGATATACCCTTTGCCTTCCAGGGGATCCGCCTCTTCGCAAGTTCTTCGTTATCTCCAACTATCCACGCAGGCGCCAGAAGGGGTCTGACATCCAAGCTCGCAAGCCCTTTCGATGCCCACCGGCTTGCAATCCACATGTTAGTTGAGCCGTGGTATCATGATTGGGAAAGAAGTTGCGAAGCCCTCTCGGTAGCGTCCTCTGTGACCACGTTTGGTGACCAAAACTCAGGATAGTCCACGAATTGTTAGGCATGGTCGATACAATCCAGTCATCCAAAGTATGGAAGGTATCAGTCTGCAACATCAGCCTGGAGGAGTTGGGTGGCATGCATCTCCAAGCAGACCCTCGGACGTCTAAGCTACCGTATTGCTTACTCTTGAGGTGAATAGAAGCTTGTAATCGATGATGTGGCACAGTATCTAGGTTGAAGCTACAAAGAGGAAGAATGACCTACATCGCTGTCACCCTTACCTAAGGAAGTACTGAGGGTGGTCTAGCTGAAAATGAGATGGGTCACGTCGAGCAGTGGACACATCAACGAGATATTCCCTGACCTGGACATGCTAGGTATATTGAATTACAGTAATAGCGATTTCTTGCTCGAGTGACCTGACGTAGAACCTGATGGTATGGTCGAAAGGTTACAATAGGCGACATTACTGTTTGGCAGGAGAGTCCGGAATGCGCCATGCCTCTTTTGAGCTAGCTCGCTCGGAGGTTTATGTGGGCTCCGTTCCAAGCATTGCCGTTCATCCCCAAAGACCCTCATGTCCTCGAGACGAGGTGATGTGTTGTTCTCCATCCAACATATGATGCGTTTGCAGACATTTGCGAATTGAAGCTCTTCCAGACCAAGGAGGCGCGAACGGCGGGGTCGGACAAAGTTCATCATGGCGGAAAGTCAAAATATCGCATTGACCAGTCCACTGCCTGGTGCTGCTGAAAGGAAAGAACTTTGCTCTACCCTCACTTATTTCTAGGAACACTTACATCTAGTACCTTTCAGTCCCAAAACTCCTCGAACACTTCCGCCTCTCTCTCTGTGCCAGAACTTGCACACGATGGCTCCCTCGCGCTGGCGGATCCTTGAGGGGAAGGTAGCCGCCATCACTGGAGGTACAACAGGCATTGGACGTGCTATTGCTCTGGAGTACCTCCGTCAAGGCTGCAATGTTGCTATAAACCATCTGGGACTGGAACGCGACGAGGTACACAAAATTACTCTTTTTGAGGAGGCAGCTGCAATCAAGGCCGAAAAGGTCGAGGGCGAGAAGATATCCAGGGCTGGAGACCTCTATGAAATTGCTGGAGATGTCACCAAGCCAGAAACAGGAACGATATTGGTTCAGAAAGCCGTGGATAAGTGGGGGAAGCTCGATATATTCGTTGCAAATGCTGGTGTTTTCGAACCAGCCGAGTTCCTCACGTAGGTCCTCGACTTTGGCATCGGGACATTCGCTGATCATATCTTCAGACTAGATCCCGAGCTCTTCGATCGGACTGTCCGAATCAATCTGAACGGCGCATTCTACACAATGCAGGCTGCTGCGAAGCAAATGGTTAAACAAGGCCACGGTGGTTCAATTATAGGCATATCATCAATCAGTGCACTCGTTGGTGGAGGGCTGCAAACACATTACACGCCTACGAAAGCTGGAGTGCTGTCTTTAATACAATCTATGGCCATTTCGCTGGGGAAGGAGAATATTCGGTGCAACGCGATACTTCCTGGTACTATCAAGACACAACTGAGCGAGGAAGATATGAAGAACGACGTGAAGAGGAACTATCTGGAAGCTAGGATCCCAATGGGTCGAGTCGGTGATACGAAGGACATTGCAGGGCCAGCTTTGTTCCTCGCTAGTGAGGAGTTGAGTCCGTATTGCAACGGGACGCAGCTCCTGTCTGATGGAGGAATGTTCGTGCATCTCCAGTAAAGTTTTCAACACACAGTTCATCATTTCTTCTTCAAGCCCGTTCGAGACTATTGCAACCCGCCTTGAAACCGCTGCATTGACGTCTTCGACCGCGTGCCGTCCTATCAGGAAGTCCAAGTCAAACTCAAAATTCGAGTTTCTTACGGATACGACTAGAAGTCACAAAGCTGTTTCTAGCCTCAAGAAAATCGGGAAACCTGTAAATATCAACCATGGAATATTACCCCACTCCATCCAGCTCCAAAAGCAGCTTCTCCCCAATTCCTAATATATCAATAAATCCACAGTATGTTCAACCCCCATCCCCGCCCTAAGCGCGGCTAGTCCAAAGTGGGGAAAGGGCAAACCTTCTTTCGACTTCCCATCTCCCCCGGTTTTGCCAAATCCACAACTCACGATGTCAGGCACAAATCCCCCAAGAAACTCGATGACTTTGATCGGAAGAGCCGGTCTGTATCCCCGTTCTCTTCGACTACCAGTATGGCGGACGAGGAGCGGCCGGCACCGAAAAAGCCCAGGAACAGACAGTCACGTGGGAAGGGCTTGAGGAAGACCACAGGATGGTACGTCGGTGTCTCATAAGTCAATCTTGTGAAGACTCTTGTGGTTGTGGAAGAATTCTTTTGACCGAATACAGTATCACATGTCGACGGCGGCATGTAAAATGTGACGAAAATCGACCCCATTGCGACAGATGCCGGAAGGGAAATCAGACTTGTATATATGCAGATCCACATGCCGCTCAGCCTCAGAGTCCCCAGGCAGCAAGCCGCCAGCCTTCAGCCCCATTATCAGAGTCTCGCCAGCGTCGGCTGTCTGATTTGCAGCAACGAGCCCCATCAGTTCTAGCATGGCCCAATTCTCCAGAGCAGGCAATGATTTATCAAGCAGGCCAACCAGCACCTTCAGAAACAGGGCGAGCAAGTATCACGTCATTACCCCCCGAGCGCCAAACTAGTCAGATCTCTCTGGGACAACGAGCCCCTTCTCAAATTGACTATCTACTCAATGCGCCAATCCCTACTAGCGACACGCCTAAGCTGCTGACTTTGTCACCTGAGATGTCCAACAACAATGGAACCTCTTTCTCACTCAACAGCGGCGAGCAGGGCTTAGTCGCAAGGTCGGTTTCCTCGCAACCGACTTTCAATGTCGCCATTGCCAAATGGTTCGACATGCTGGTTGGGGATTCGGTCTTTGAAAATGGTATTCCCGACATTGAGCCTGGGATGGAAGATGGTTATAGTATGGGCACGCCACGAGAGCAGAATCGGGCAACCAGCTTTTCCTATATGGGCTCTTTCCAAGGTTCTCCAGCTGAGGGAAGTTCTGTCCAAGGTGCTTCGCCCTGCTCTTCGTCAAGCCCGCAACTTCTCGAGCGCAATTTCCCCTCGAATTCGCTCGCAGAGAAGCTGAGATGGCAAGCTCCAGTACCTATACAGCTTACTCCGTACGAGCTCTTCATATTCCGCAACTTCGTGCAGCGAATCAGTCTCTGGGTTAGTAAGCTCACCTCTCATGATCACTCTTGATTTGCTGACATGATGTAGATTGACTTGTTTGATCCTACGCAGAGCTTCTCGACGTTTGTTCCCCACCTTGCAGTAAGTGTCTAGTACAGCTCCATTACTATTTGCGATCTGAGACTGACACTTGTTGATTAGCTGCGTAACCTTGGTCTGATGAAGGCTATATTAGCCCTCTCTGCCCGTCACATATCCTTGAACCCCGGCCTCGTAGCAGAACAGCCAAATGACCGCAATGACGCCCTCCAATATTACAATGAGACACTTCATTACTTGTCCAAAGCTATGCAGTATGAGAGCTACAAGACAAGCCTTGAACTACTGGCCACTGCTCTGATAGTCTCAACATATGAAATGCTTGACGGCTCCGGTAACAAAGACTGGGAACGTCATCTTCAAGGAGTTTTCTGGATCCAGCGTTCTCAAGTCATTCACGGCGATAGCAAGGGTCTAAAACAAGCTGTTTGGTGGGCTTGGCTCTGTCAAGATGTCTGGGCCGCATTCCAGGAGAAAAGGAAGACGTTTACTTTTTGGAAACCAGCGCGAACTTTCGCCGATATGAGCCCATACGAACTTGCGTCCAGGGCAGTCTATATAATGGCAAAGGTTGTCAATTATTGCTCTCGAGAGGAGAGTGAAGCGGGAGATCTTGCACTTCGAATCGAAAATGCAAGCCGATTACAAGATATGTTGGACGAATGGGAACGGTACCTAACCACAGAATTTACCCCGCTACCATATAAAAGTGAGAGCGAGCATGACGTTTTCCAGCCTATTTGGATACACACGCCTGCTTTTGGTGAGTCTCCCAGTCGACTTGTCACAGGCAAACACTGACGTGCGCTAGGTGTTGCGATGCAGCTACACTATTCTGCGCGCTTACTCTTACTCCTCAATAAGCCCTCAAAAGGCGGCTTTGGGGGCTTCCTCGAGCAAAGCCGCATGATATCGAGATATGTGAATAATATTTGCGGGATAGCCATGACATTAAACGATAGTGCGTCCAGTGTCATGTGCTCTCAATGTCTCTACATAGGTAGGCGCGGGTCTCCCCCTCGCTCTTTTGGCCACTGACACCTCCTAGCCGGGATGTGCATCCAAGACTCGCGACAGCGACAGGCTGTTCTTCAAATGATAGAGGCATGCCGAAGACGTTCAGGATGGCCAGTTGCATCTCTCAGTGACGAGCTACAAGCTTTCTGGGACAGCTCGACGGCCACTCCTGGAGGCTGATCAGTGACTTTGTTCTCATCAAATTCCAGACCAGAATGTTTGGCCAACTTGCCAGGTCACTGTCACGGTCGATGAACGAATCCACTACTAGTCGAATTTGGCGCGTAGCCAAGGGAAGAGGTTGGCTGCGCCGAATGTGATGCTGACTACTGCGATACGGCAGTAGAATGAGGCTTAACTACTCTTCGTTTGACATGGTCACGGAGTATTGCGTTAAGACGAACTCATTGGCCATTTCAAGAATACCTTTTAGGGAAGAAATGTGCAGAAGCCACCAGCCAATTGGCTGTTGCGGATGGCTTATTATGAGTCTACTTAACGGCCACGGGGTCCCAACGATCGACTGGGTCGCGTAACCAAGTTTCAAATTAAGTGGCATTAAATGTCGAGAGGAGCCCATCTAATCTTGACTTTTTCCGATGTTTCTCCTCGCTATCTCGTCCCGTGTCGTTTATGTCTTCCCTGCAGAGCCGCATACCTCCATCCATTCTATCGTCTGCCGAACCACTTCTTCAACTCCCTGCTCCATTAATTTCGTCAAAGGTACTTTTCCTGCGCTACTTTTCAGATGCGCCGAGTAGCCATCAAGAACCACTCTGTTCACGTTCACCTTCGACACCCCCTCGGCAATACATTTCTTCATCATCTCCGGCTTGAATCCGTTGGTCCCATGTAGTGCAATGCGGACCTTGCCTCCAAGCTCGGCACGGACTTGTCTCAATCTATACATACCCACATCAGTCAGCATCGGCTCAAGTTCCTAGCGAGTCTTTGCACCTTACCTCTCGAAATCCAAACTTGGATCCCCATTTCCATACGGGTTTTCACCGTGCATGTTGCCAATTGCGGGTGCCAGAATCTCTACACCAGTTGACACGAAATTTCTGACCTCCTCCGTCGTCGTCATACTCCCCTTCAAGCCCTCCGTATCCATAACCCCATCCTCACCACCCTCAATCCTCCCCGGCTCAGCCTCAGTCGCAATACCTCTCTCGTGGCAAAACCTTACCAATGCCTCTGTCTTCCTCAGATTCTCCTCCTTCTCGAAATGGCTCATATCAACCATAATACTATCGAACGGCAGCGTCTCAGCCGCCATCCTAATCATCTGTTCATCCTGTGCATGATCCAAGTGGATTGCTACGGGCACTTTCGCGCGTTTTGCACAATCGGCTGCACATCGGATGAGAAGTCCAGAAGAGAAAGTAATAGCCCAAGGGAAAAACTGGATTATCAGAGGCGAGTGGACGAGTTCTGCGGCGCGCACCATCCCGATTATGTGCTCGATATTGTAGGCGACAGTCGCGAGGACGCCATACTTCCCTGCTTCCGCGGCAGCGAGGATTTGGATGGATTTGTTGGTAGAGCGCCAGTCTGGATTGGGTGCCATTCTGAGATGTGTTTGAGCTGGTGAAAGCAGAAGTATGTTTACTGAGAGGACTTGATGATTGTCAAGTTCAAACTGGCCAATCTCAATGGTGGGCTGAACTGCACTGACCACTAGCATCAGTATTACAAGCGAAATTTTGAGTTTGATCCCTTCGTTACCTATTACCCCACCCGCATGTGAACGCCATGACAGCCACGCATCGAGAGGAAAACTTTCTTTCGCAACCATACCCACCGCATCGCACCCATTTCGTATAGCTCAAGGACACTAATCGCATCAGAACCAAAATTCGTCATCTCAACACACGAGACGAGTACTTCAGGACATCCCCGAGTCTGCCCAGCAAACAAGCACGTCCCTCGTCTCGAGTCCACGCGCCTTGTGGGGTCAGCGGAGAAGTCTGGGGAAGACGCCACAACCCCATCTCCGCATCAAAAACGAACTCCAGATGACATCTCTCCATCTTCGAACGTGATTCCATCGCTCAAACAGGAGTCCATGATGTTGTCTTGTGGAAATTCGGAAAGCATTGCGTACGAGTCATTGGCTGGCTTACTTCAGTATGATTTGCGGGTCGGAAAAACGCTAAGCGTGCCGCGGACAGGCGTTCCCAACACCGCTACATCGAAGGCTTAGGGGGGTTGGAACGGACGTGTGAGATGAGGTTTCTTGAGTAGGAGAGTATTTTCTCACAGATATAAGATGGGAGACGGTCTCATAAGTGTCATCTTTTGTTCTTCAGTCCGAGGGTCTCTTTCTAGAACGACAACAAACATCGTCGAAGCTGCTCAACTTCCCACGCGAAATCCTCACTTTCACCACACGCTAAGACCTCATATCTTACCAATCGAACCCTTGATCTTCTACCATAGATCGTTCTCATTTCAAAGTTCAAGTCAAACCTTCATCATGGCGAGCACGGAAAACCTCCAAGGCGTCACAGCAGGCATGCGCGCCGAAATGGGCCATACAGGCGTGAAAGGACTTTTGAAAAACAAAAAAGTCTTCTTCATATCCATGTTCGCTTCGTAAGCCTCTCATCCTTTCAATACTTATCTCTTACCTCCTGCCCATCCCGGAACAAACTTCCGCTATCTCATCCTCTCCCATCAAGCTTTTCACAAACTCAAACTCAAATCTGCATCTGACACACGCCCAGCTTCGGCGGTCTGCTATATGGCTATCAGCAAGGCGTGCTTGGCCAAGCCGTCGTAATGAACTCTTTCATCAGGGACTTTCCAGAGGTGCATAACAGCCCGTCAAAACTCGGATGGTTGACTTCAGTGCTGCAGCTGGGAGGATGGGTTGGCTCGCTTTCGGCGGGTGTGTTTGGTGAGATATTTTCGAGGAAGCACACCATGTTCGCCGGGTCGCTCTGGGTGGTTCTGGGAAGCTTTTTGTCGGCGGGTGCGCAGAATACAAGTTACCTTTATGCGGGTCGGTTGTGTACTGGACTTGGTGTTGGCACGTTGTCTGCCATTGGGTAAGCCACTCCGCAAATGGTTCTTTTTGGAATGAGAAGAGATACTGATAATCTCGTGTAGACCTCTTTACAATGCCGAACTATCTCCACCTGAGATGCGAGGTTTTCTTATCGCCCTCCAACAGCTTACCACCACAATCGGTATCATGCTAGCGTATTGGGCAGCATTCGGAAGTAACTATATTGGCGGAACAGGAGACGGACAAAGTGACATGGCGTGGCGCCTACCAATGATCATTCAAGGCCTGCCAGCGGTAATTCTCTGCATAGGTCTCTTTTTCATGCCCTTCTCACCTCGCCTTCTCGTCAACAAAGGCAGAGATTCCGAAGCCCTCAGAACGCTCGCCTACCTCCGCAATCTCCCCGAAGACCACTACCTCGTACAAGTCGAATACCTCGAGATCAAATCAGACTTCGAATTCGAGAAAGCGATTTTCGACAAGAGGTTCCCAAAGTTGAGTAAGGATGTTGGGAATAGTGTGTGGAGAAGGGAGTTTGCGCAGTACAGCAATATCTTTCGGAGTAAGGATAACTTCAAGAGAGTCGCGCTGGCGAGTTTGGTGATGTTCTTCCAGCAGTGGACGGGTATTGATTCGAGTATGTTCCTCCTCCTACATTGGCTACTTTGCTAACCTGATGGCAGTCATTTACTATGCTCCGATCATCTTCCAGTCGCTCGGGTTGACAGGCAGCACCATTTCTCTCCTAGCTTCTGGGGTCGTTGGTATCATCAATGTCGCGACGACTGTCCCGGCTATCTACTACATCGATCGCATCGGTCGCAAGCCATTGATGATGACCGGCTCAGCGGGAATGTGCATCTGCGAGATGGTGATTGGCATTATCGTCGCAACATGCGGTAGCGATTGGACGAAGCACGTCGCAGCAGGATGGGTCGCAGTTGGTAAGTCACCTCCCTCCTTGCAAAATATCACGCCTCTAACATATTCGAAGTCTTTGTTTGGTTCTACATCATCAACTTTGCATATTCCTGGGGCCCAGGATCTTGGATACTCATCGCCGAGATCTTCCCAATCTCCATTCGTGCAAAAGGCACATCGATCGGCGCATCTGCGAACTGGATGAATAACTTCGTCATCGCTTTCGTCACTCCCCCCATGCTGTCTGGCATCGGGTACGGGACATACCTATTCTTTGCATTCTGGAGTGCAGCAGGAGGTGTGTTTATCTGGCTTTGTATGCCTGAGACGAAGGGCAAGACGCTTGAGGAGATGGACCAGGTGTTTGGAAGTCATACTGCCGAGGAGGAGTTGCAGGAGTTTGCGAAAGTTCAGGAGAGGATTGGCTTGACGGCGTTGATTAGAGGTGGTCCGGCGGCGCTGGTTGGTAGTAGTGATGGTGGTTCGGTTATGAAGGAAGGTGTGGTTGCCGTGACCAATCTTGATAAGGTCTGAGGGATAGAGTTGAGGTTCTTGATGCATGGTATTCGATAGTACACCACCTGTCATTCCCTCATCTTATCTCGGATTGAACCAGCTACAGTTCAATCTGTTTGAAGTTCATTTCCTTATCGTGTTGATTCTCATAGCCTCTTCTCGTGATTCACAATGAAGAGTACCTCGCTTAGTTTGGTAGTTGTCCATCCTTGACACTACACAGAAGTGATGAGCATCATCTAGATTGTCTGCAAGCAAAAAGCAACCCGTATCGTCTCCAATCGACACAAACGTACCTAGTCTAGCCATCTTGAAGCCCGATTCACTCTCAAGTAATGTCCCCACCTATCAAAGCTCGCTTAGAGCTACCCCGCCCCACTAGAAAAGCCTTCCTCAGGATTCAAGCATGGCTTGCACTCTGCCTACACAACCCAAACCTAGCAAGCGAGCATCAAAACAAAGAATCGCATACACTTCAAAATGGCCTCATCAGCCTTCACGACCCACGACCCACGCTTCTCATCCCTTCTCGGCCCCAACCCCACTCTCACGCTCCTCCTCTCGCGCAAGCCTCACCCCTTCGCCCACGAAGCCGGAGTCTTCTTCCCAGACAACAACACCCTCTTCATAACAAGCAACATATATCATGAACCACTTCAGAACAACGAACGCTGCGTTCAGATCAACAAAGTTACGCTCGGAGCCGACGGCACAAATCCGACATGGGAAGAGATCCCCTCACATGACATCCCTATGGCCAACGGCGGCGTAAACTACAAAGACGGAATCCTCTTTTGCTCACAAGGCTCCTTCACGGTTCCAAGTGGGCTCTATCACATGTCTCGTCATGCGCCATATTCAGTGACACCTATCTTGACCTCTTTCTACGGGCGAAAATTCAATTCCGTGAATGATGTCGTGGTTCATCCCACCGATGGCAGTATTTGGTTCACGGATCCTACATATGGGTATATGCAAGGCTTCAAAGAGAAACCAGAGCTGCCAAATCAGGTGTATAGATTTGAGCCTGAGACGAAGGCGATAAGGGCGATGGCTGATGGTTTTGGAATGCCGAATGGGATTTGTTTTGGGCCGGGGGAACAGCCGGATGTGGTGTATGTGACGGATACGGAGAAGGTGAGGGGTAACGGGGAAGTTGATGGAGCGGGAAGGGCGAGCATGTGAGTGTTGATCCATCTAAAGTGCCTCATTATAAGGTCTTTTTGTCGAAGTATCCTAGACATGCTAACGAGACTAGCTACGCATTCGACATCACATATTACTCAGGTCAACCCTTCCTCACCAACAGACGTCTCTTCGCCCATGGAGTAGACGGCATCCCAGATGGAATCAAATGTGATCTGGAAGGTAATGTTTACAGTGGATGTGGAGACGGTGTCGAAGTATGGTGTCCGGGTGGTGTATTGCTGGGTGTCATCAGGGTTCAGGGAGGCGCGGCAAATTTCTGTTTCGGCAAGGAAGGTGCGATGTACATTTTGAATGAGACGAGGCTCTGGAAGGCTCAATTGTCAAAGGATATCAGAGGAGCTTTACTGGGTTTATAACAAAACCAATCGGACATTCAATGGTTCAACCTGAAACAGCTGGAGGGTAAGGCGAGACTGTTCCTACGTGTTCCGGTGTCTGGTGAAATCATGAATATTGTCACCATACTCAGCTTACTTTCTAATAGAGTGAGATCTGACATCTCGCCCTGACTGACTTTTCGTATTTCTTCAAGAACTCCTCGCAATAGCTCGAGCAGAAATTGGAGTTGGACCCCAATCTTGACTTAACCTTCAGCTGTCAATGTACCTAGGTATTTCTCAGCCTCGACTCTAACAAGTCGTCAACCCACAGCCATTGCTACCCGAGAATCCACAGTCCCCAGATCTCCACATCTCCACCTGTCAGACGCAATCGAATGCAAGGTCCAACGGTTCCAAACTTGGCAATTTTGGGTTGCCTCGAGACGAGGCGACAGTAACCGAGACTTCATTTTAGTCTCAAGGGATCGGCTCGAGCACATTTCTCCTCCCCACCTTTGCACCCTCCATCCAAGATTCAGATTCGCTTGTCTCACAATTAACCACTGATGATCGTCCGACGCACTCACTCCAGTATATGAGCTCTCCTCGGCATGCATAGCAGCCCAATCTCGACATCAAAACGGTCACATCCCTCGAGACGACCTCCGACTTGCGAAATCCTAATTCTGAACTGCCGTATGCCGGAAGTAATTCTTCCTGAGCGAAGACGGACTCGAAACACGCCACTTCCGTTCGCATTGAGCAACTACTGGTCCTTTGATAGAGAGATAAGAGTTCTACCCCGCTTAGAGGACAGGATGACGTTGATGGAGGGGTCATTTAAAGTTTGCGAGAGTTTGTTTGTCTCGCTTTGACCAGTCTGGACTCCGTGCTGAAGCTGTCTCATCGGTGCGAGCGTGGGTGCGGAGGGATCTACGGTATCGGGATGGGAGTCTGGATTGTCCGGATGGAGGGGTTCGCCTCGAGATGAGGAGCGAGGGGCGAAGAGCTGCTTCTCTTAAAGGAGGGAGGGATTCGCTAGGAGGAGAGTCCAGTTTTCTATTGACTTCATATCTAAGCAAATTCTTCATCATCTACTTAGTTCAGTAGTCGACTTTCGAGTTTATTGTTCTTGGATTTCCGTGAGACAAAGAGAGATAGAAGTGTTGAAGGTTTGCAATGGCCCCATCAGCAGTCGAGTCTACAACACCACCCGTTGCCACAATGACATCCGCTACCGACACACCTGCAGTCCAAACACAAGTTTCGCTCGCCGGAAAGATAATAGCTAGTACGTGACTTAGCACTCATCTCCCCATATGCTGCAATATACCACCAGCACAACTGACATCTCTCAGTCACTGGTGCCAACCGTGGTATCGGACTAGGCGTCGCCGAATGCTGTCTCAGCAATGGCGCTGCAAAGATCTACTCCATCGACATTACATCACCAGGCGATGAGTTTGCCGTGCTCGCCAAACGCTTCCCTGGCCGATTCGCAGCTGTGCAAGCGGATGTCACGAAAGAAGATAGTGTGACAAGCGCCGTAGACAAGATCATTGAGGAGGCAGGAGCTCTGCATGGTATGGTTGTGAATGCTGGACGCACGAATCACAAGTCTGCTTTAGACTTCACGCAGGAGGAGATTGAGGCGTTGTTTAATGTTAATGTGAGCTGTTCTGCACAATGGTAAGAGAGGGACTGTGAGTGTTTGCTGATCATATATAGCTTTTCGGCGCTTTCTACTGTGCGAGGGTTGCGGCTAGGGCTTTCATCAAGCTCAATATCAAGGGTGCCATTGTCTTCACAGCATCTATGGCATCATACCGACCCAACAAGGTATATTATGATTTCCTTTCCCCTCCTCCCTGCTCCAAGCCCAACTAATCCATCCAGCGCGTCCCTTCAACGCCCTACGGTGCATCCAAAGCCGGCGTCCGAAACATGACGCACACACTTGCCATGGAATGGGCACAGTATGGCATTCGAGTCAACAGCGTATCACCCGGCCTCGTCAACACAGCCATGACATACTGGGTTCCGCAACAGCCAGATTGGGAACAGCAGCTAAAGTACTATGGTGGTTTTCCGAGATTGGCTGAGGTGCAGGAGTTGGGCGGTGCGTATGTGTACTTGTTGAGTGATGCGGCGAGCTACACAACGTCGATTGATATCCCGGTTAATGGTGTTATTGGAAGTAAGTGCCAGTGCCTCAAATCCCAGTATTGAGAATTCAGAGGGTGATGCTAATCCTTGAAACAGTTTGTTGATTTGATCTTTGGCGGTCATGGAAGAGTGAAAGCGACGATGTTGAGCTATTAGAAGTTGGTTTTCTTTTCCTATTTGCGCCTAAATTCAACGCTGGACCCAAGGGTGAACATCCACTGTTGTATAGAATGACAAGGACATATGCGCCATTTTGTTGTAGCTTTCTACCTCGCTTGTGTACGTCATCTTTTCTGATGGCCAAATGAAGCACGATACAAGATAAACAGGACAAAGGATCAAGATGACCAACAAGAGCAGGCTGGGAAGGATCCAAGGCTCATCTATCAGATATGACCATACAATTTGTGCAAATGGCTGCGATAATAGACTCGTATGAGAAGACAAAGCCATGTCGCTTGCTTCACTACTGCACGCATCCGCTTTGCTTACAGGCTCGCAAAAATATAGCCTCGAGACATCTACCCGGCACTTGAAGTATACAGCGGTGAAGTAGTACAAGGTCGGAACAGGCGATTATTGAACGCCATCATCAGTGTCTCTGGCTGCTTATATCCTGAACATCTTCAGGGAACAGGGCTGCATCCATCGAAAGTCAAGCAGGGTGAAAGTGTATCTTTTGCAATCCTATACATGCCCCATTTTGGTTCTTTTGCAAAAGTTGATCAAAACCATTTCTTCCAAACGGAACACTATTCGCAGAATAATTCGGGCCAATCTTGAGAAGGATGGCTCTGTTACCATTTTTAGTAGCAGAAGGTTCTAATACATCCTTTTGGTGATACGGACAACGGCAACTGACTGCAATGAAGCGTTTACGACGTCGTCTCTTGGAAGTCCGTCCCGACGACTCTCCAGCCAATGGTCTCTATGAGTATTTCAAGACTCGGTATCGAACATATCATAGCGATCGTGTTCGGTCTGACGGAGCTGGTAATAGCTTCATATGCGATCAGGCAGAACCGCAGGCGGGTATGTGAATGGCGTCAATCTGGCGGACTGGAGGTAATTGATCTCGAGCAAGCAAGATTCGAGCGATACGTGCTTATGGAATGGCAGTTTGGAAGTAGAAACCAATTTGGATCAAGGGACGATGAAGACTGGGAGTGGAAGACGGTGGAAAGAGCGTTAACCAGAGTAAATATGTGTGATGAGTGGGGAATGGCAACCAAGTAGCAATTGGAAAATGATTATATTACTGATTATTCGATTCACTCGAATCTCTACCCTCTTCTCTACACTGGAACAGTCCCATTGCACTTGCCCTTAACCAGACTGGCGCCAATACCAACCAGACCATCAAAATAAGCCAGTACGGTCTCAAGCGGAACCATATCCATCAAGCCTAGACTTGGGTTCGAACTCCTCAACGGCTGGCCCTTCCACAACACGCGGATGTAGTAGCCACTTCCAGAAGCTGAGGCAGTCGGCGTGGAGGTTGGTGCAGAGGTTGAGGAAGTCGGCGTGACGACACACGAACATGCTGATGAGACTCGCGAGGCCAGACCTCCACAATTGGATACGAATGTTGGGAGAGCAGCGGTGGCTGATGATGCGGTGTATGTTGGGCAAAACTCTGAGACCTTGGAGGATTCTTTGATAAACTGTCGAAGGCAGTTGTCGTGATTGCAATTTGGTGCTGGCGTCGGGGTAGCGGTAGCGGACGTTGAAGTTTCAGAAGCTTCTTTCTTGTAGAGCTCAAATACGACTTCAGATCCCATGCCGGGCCAGACCATGACATCAAGTTGCAGAAGAGATAGGACTCTCGACATTGATCCATCGTGAGCAACGTTGTGTCGGTAAATCACGTTGCTTGAACCGCTGATGAAATCCCGAATGTGAGCAGTGAGCTCTCCAACCCAGACACCTTGACTAGTATAGCTAGCTGCCAGACTTCGAGGATCGTCGCGGTAGATGTATGAGTACTCATAGTGCCCGAGACGGTAGACATCGTCAGCAAGGTCTTGATCGACGCAAGTGGTTGAATTTACACCGTTGACAAGCTTGCATGGGAGAGGCTTCGCATGACACTGACGGGCAGACAGATTATCATAGTAATGGTCGAAGCTAGCGTGGAACCCTGAGTCTGTAGGTGACACCCCAGATATATTATCCAAGGTGGAGTATATTCCAGAGGCAGCTGTCAGATGGTTCGTCCAGTTCGCGCCTGATTTAATTGCATTGAAGAGGCTCGAGGAGGTGGGACAGGAGTATGTCGGCTCCAGAGAATCGTACCCACTGGGGTTGACAAGCAGTGGATAGTCCTCCTCGATGCCAAACATACCATTGAGGACCATGCCGGCAACCTCGCTGGTAATCACATTTTGCGTGACTCTGAAAGTGACCTTCTCGTTCGCGCTGTCCGGCAAGAAGCCCAGCAAATCGTGATACACCCCGTAGAGATCCTTTCCATGCTGCCATGAATCGTCAAGCCCTTCCTTGGTGATCTGAGGGAATTGACAGCTCCCGAGAAATCCAGTCGGAATGAACGGGTTCTGAGGCGAGAGGAAACCCTGCCAGTATGCATGCGCTGCCTTCTTCCCATTCTTTGGCTCACCATAATAGAACAACCCTTCATCATCACAGTTCCATCCATATGATTCGACTGGGAAGGAGTTCGAGGCATAGACCGTTCGCTTGTGGTGTCTTTGAATCTGTCGTCTTCAGTCAGCATTTGTGCCGCATCTATTAGCTGCATTGACTTACCACTTCAACGTATTGCAGCTTGTATTCCGCAGACGGTTTCTTATATTCCGTCGCCCGCACATGTGGCATGTTACACCAATTGTACGTTCCATATTCGCTAGCCGGAGTCGTAGAGCTGTTGTAGATAAATCCATACACGCCGTCTCCCCCAATGACCTTGGTCAAGTCATTGATAGCCGTAGCATTCGGCGCGTACCACCCGAGATCCACGGCCCCAGCTGCATGGCCATGCCGAGCAAGGGAGGCAGCAATGGCTGCGATGAAGCTTGTTCGAGGATTGGTCCGCATGGTGAGGTATTCCTGGCTCACGAAACGAAATAGAATAATAACTCCGAGAACCGGCACAAGTCTAGTGAACCAGATGGCGCCAGGAACCAGCGTCTGCGATCGAGGGGCTCCCATCCATATTTATGTTCTGCGAAGCTCTGTTGAGCTTCCCACGTGGGTATGGCGTCGGTGGAAGAAGGCGCGGAGTAGAGAGCAGGGAGAGGGGAGAGTGGGATGAATGGAACGTTGCGGACGAACAGGTACAATGTTGGAAAGACGATGATCCTAGCTTTCACATAGCTGTGCCGTCCGATACGAGGGGTAATTCCATGTTCAATCGCCTACCATGGTCGTGGGATCGCGGAAGAGAAGCATGGGATGCAAAGTTGTGGATGTTGGTGAGATGAGCTTCGGGCACTATTGATGTTCTGAACAGCACGTGCGGGAACATCAATTCCAAGTGGCTGGTTTTGGCGGACAGCGCCGCTTTAGATGGACACTTGAGAGACCAAATTCAGGGAAAATTCAAAACTAGGAGAATATCAAAACCTTCTCATTCAAAAGGGTAGAAAGCGCCATGCAAGCTTGAAAAATGTTCCTCCTTAGGTAGTAGCTTTGTTTCTAAGACGTCCGGTTCATTTGGGCATATTTATATGACTTTTGTCAGTAAGCGAAACATTTGTTTACTATTGGCATTCCCCCTAGAGGGAAGCGGAACATAAAAGAGAAACAAATGCAACGCTCCGCTGGCCAGTCTTACAGCAGTCTTCCTTACATTGGTGCAATATGTCCATTAAACATATTCTGAGCCACGTGCCATCATACCAACAAGAATAGCTGCACCAATATACGCACAAAAAGTCTCTGGCTCAAGTCGACGTCAATGTGATCCACCAAAAGAGTGGAAGTTTAGGAGAGGGCGCCAACTTTGTACTTCCTCACAATACCATATTATGTTATACCCTTTCTTGACTTTCGTATTGTATTATGTTAGCATAGTCATGATCACCTTTTGGCTCTCATTCACAGGATGGCCATTACTTGCGTCCGCTGTGGAATTCACCATTTAACGTTCTTCTAAACTTCTTGATCCTTAGCTGGTAACTCATCACTACTACAATTCATCATGGCATTATGGGCGACTCACTTTCAACACTTTACAATTGCTTTGTGCCAGGGTAGAATACATTGAGTGAATGTACGTCCTCAACAGAAAGCTACTTCAATAGAGGCTTCCCTTCTTTCATTTTATTCAGCGTCAACCACTAAAACTCGCAGCCTCAAAGCTCCACGACTGCAGTAAAGACTGTCAGCTCGCAAATTACAATCATTCGATCAACAGCACCAAATAAAAATATCAAAATTTATCATGCAAGATCAGTACGGTCGCAACATGCGCGAGGATCGCGAGCACACCACTCCTCAGCAATCAATTTCCGCAATCTCTGCCCTCGGTGGTGCTGTTCCTGCAGATAGTTTCTCAGAACATGCCACGGCGATTCCCGCGGTAGTCGAAGGCAAGGTATGGATACTTCTACCTCCAATTTAGAGTGTCTCCAATTTTAGGTCCATCATCTCACTTTTCATCTTCAGAATTGGATCTTACAAGATCCATTACACGAAACAAGATGCTAACAGAAGCATTGTAGAAAATCCTTGAGAAGCACCCCTACGACCCCAAGATATTCCGTGCATGAATCAAATCTGGCATCATCAAAGCCCGATCGGCCTACGAAGATACTCCCGAAACCCAGCGAACTGAGGCAATGAAGATTCATCGTCGCATTTTCGAATGCCTCGATGCTGCGACCGAGAAGAACCTCGACCGAATTGCAGACAAGGAAGCTGCTTCGACATTGCTGGATAAGGTCAACTGGAGTGATCTTATGGGAGGAGGGTATGTCACTGTTAGTGCCAGATCGGAGGTAAAGCCAGCTTCTGCAGCACCGTATCAAGAATCTGGAGATGCTAAGGCGGAGAGGAAAAAGATGAATGTGAGGCGTATTGTGGACGAGGCTGCTGCGAAGGAGTTAAGACTAACGAGTGGTGCGTTGCGTGTTGCAAAGAAGGAGAGAAAGGAGCGAGAGGCAAAGGAGGTTAGGAAAGCTGCCAGAGAGGATGAGAGGTTGAGAGATGAGACTTGGTGAAGTCAGCGAGATCAGCATGTGGCCACCGGGTTGGATGAGGATGACTTGCCGTAGATGTTTGTCTAGATATGCTTCGTGAGCCTAGCTCTGAATTCCAGATGATTCTCCTCCCATATCATTTCTTTACCCAGATAGACGATGATGACCTTGACAGACAGGAAGGAATAGCTCCAAGCCAGTGACGAATGCGCCCTCGTTTGAGAGAGCAAAGATGAAATTGATGATATAGTCATGATTTTGCCCTCGCTAAATTTTTGTCACTTCATCTAGCGAAATAAGAAGATTTCTGTCATAAGTAGCCGTGTCAGGATGGCCAAGTGGAGGCTCACTCCCATTCAGACCCTCGGGTCCCTGGTCTAGGCAACCCCCACTAGAAAATCCCCTCCGGGGGGTTTGCAGAGCACCATGCCTCCTCTGGTGTCTTGAGTTTTGCTTCCCAATTCTATGAATTTCCTATTCTATTTTCGTCTCCTTTTCCGGCTTCGATTGGCATATTTATTTTTGCGCCTCGCTTAGTTCTTTGTCAATATTTTGGACGCAGCACCACTTGCTAAACGAGCACATCGCCGGGAACAACATCGCACCTAGTCCGTCTCTAACCAAATTTAAATTTCGATACAAAGGTTAAGAAAAACACTCTTGAAGGAGGTCGCAAAGTCGAGCAAAATGGTTCATCAAAGGGGCCAGGGGAGGATCATGCCGAAAGATCGTTACTTCACGTTAGCAATGTTGAATATGGTACTATGAATAAAGTCTTTCAATGTGGTAGTGACCCTGTCTGATCTAGGCCCATATTCTCCAGAATGCCTATAATTCAAAGTTGGGTTCTTCTCCTGAGCATGGAACGGGATCTCTCTATCATCATATTGCTGTCGATCAATACCGTCCACTAGCTTTGCAGCGCATTCACGGCAAACTTATACGCCTGTTCCCTTTTTGGATCTCCTTTCCAAAATGTTGTCCAACAAGCAGGAGACCGATTCTCAGAATTGCGCAGAGGCTATCGTGGGGTTGAGGGGGCTTAATGATTGTGGAGAATTTGGCGAGGAGGATTTCGCTGAGGGCTGATGGAGTGGTGGGCATAATGCGAAAGGCGTTCCAGGATACTCGGTAATCAATGAGACCTGGGTTGGGGATGTTGTTGAGCCACTGTCTCTGTGGTCCGCCGATTGATTATCGAATAGCGGGTGGAGTGGCCCTTTGAAAATTGTCCACCCTGACTGCGGTCGTCAGCTCATTGTCTGTAATTCGAAGGTGACTATGAGATTTGACGAATCTCGAATTCATGATTTGGACTTACCGGAGGACTTGGTAAGTTCCTCAAAGGACTAAAGAAGTGGGATACAAGATGACATCGTAGATCCACCGGACGGATATCAATGACAGAACAAATACCAGGAACGTCTATATTACTGACTTATGGAAGGGATATTCCGAGCAGTGTCTTCTGGTTGCTAAGCTTATACAAGTGGAAGTGAGCGCAAGAGTGGCTCTGCCGATCATCGTTTATGCTAAGCGAGTTTCGAGGAGAATTGCGAAAACAAAAAGCGTCTGGCAATGGGGACATAGATTGGCATGAGAACCGAGATTGGGGAGCCATATGGTTGATATCTTGAGTAAGTTTGAATGGCACAAAGAGCGCGGGGTAAGTCTGAAATGTACGTAAACTGGACTCTGGTTCTTGTAGGGGTAGTTAAAGTGACTCTATATGCTCGCGTTTATGAATTATAATCAACTTTGAGTCTATCAGCACGCTCCATAAATCTAAAATATCATCTGGTGGCCCTTGCTTTGGCAGCTTGGCAAGTGTTTTGGCAGGCAGTGAGGTTTCAGCAAGACCAGAAGCTGTGTAAGAAAGAATTGATATCTATAGAGCTGCTTCTAGCACTGCAGTAAAGATAGATCTTGATAAACCTAAGTATGTGCTGCGTATAGAAAATCGAGCAATTGAAATGTTACAAGGTAAAGACTGCGATGATGAGGATGGATAATTTGGCATTTGAGGAAATATTTCTTTCAAGGCGATTCGTACATAGCAATCAAGGCTCCTGACACAAGCCATATTCTTGTGTATCTATCATACATCTCTCCGCTTCTCTTCCTTTCTGTTAAGGAAAAATTTAGAGGGCACCACCAACAGCAACAACACCAAACAACGCCGCCAATCCCATCGCACCCTCGACTCTCCCAGCCGCAGCCGTACTCGTGCTCGCGCTTGGCGCTGTCGTAGTAGGTGTGATACCACTCGTGAACGGGATGACACTCGATGAAGTTACGCCCGTGAACGCTACCGGTTGACTTGTAGCTGTAGGATCAGGCGTCGCAGTTGCATTCGCTGGATTGAGAACACTGCACCCATCAAAATCAGCAAGATACTCCCACCACAACGGAAACGGAAACGGAAACACTTACTTATCAATAACATGCACAACCCCATTCGCCACAATAACATCACTAATAACCACCTGCGCACTATTGACAAACACCTTCTTGTTCACCACCTCCACCTGCACCATTCCTCCCTGCGCAGTAGTCAAGCTCATGTTTCCGAGCATACCTGCATATCCGACTGTGCCATTGACGAGGTGGTAAGTGAGTACGGTTTGGAACATGGTTTGGTCGGCTTGGAGGGCTGGGAGTGCGGATCCGATACGTTCGAAGGCGGCGTTGGAGGGGGCGAAGATCGTTATGTCGCGGGCGGTGTCGACGGTTGAGACGAGATTGGCGGATGTTAGGGCGCCGGCGAGACCGGTGAGGCCGGAGTCGACGGCGGAGAGGGAGGGCATCTTGGTAGTGTCAGTCGATTCGAACTTTCGAGTATGAAGAATGAGGGGATGTGGAAGGATACGTACCATTGGCATTGTGAGCACCTTGTCAATGACGTGTACCACGCCGCCAGTGAACATGACGTCCATTGTTGTGCTCATGCTCATCTCCTTCAATCCGCTCATGGCCATGACCTTATTTCCCATCTTCGATAGCTGTACGACTTGTCCATTTGTTACATTCGTGTAGGTTGTGTTCATCAACATGCTGTGTGCGTATAATGACATGTTGAGAGCAGTCGATGGATGCGCGCCAACTAGAACGTGGTATTGGAGGAGGGCGGTTAGCATGCCCGGGTCGTTGGAAGCGGATTGCCCTGCTGGAGTGGAGAGGAACTTGGAGAAGGCATCGTTGGATGGTGCTAGGATGGTGATGTTGCGGGCGTTGGTTAGGTTGTTGGTTAGTTCGGGCTGGTTTTGGAGGAGGCCTGTGGAAAGGGTGTCAATTCAAAATCTTGTTGATGCGTTGGTTCAGAAAGCAAGATGAGTGTATAAAAGTCAGAACAGATCGAGGTAGATCTAGTAGATAAACGGGGATGACGATGATGAGGATGGGAAGGCGAAGGAACCTACCAGTCAACGTCCCCAACGTCTTGTTATTCGCGGTCAGAATCTCCATAAGAGACATCTGCGCAGCAGCCGAAGCTGCAAACGCAGACGCCATAGCCAAAGTCGAGAAATGCATCTTAATTCAATCAACCAACTTGTTGACAAGAATCCGAAATCAAGTAGCAAGTGTTTGGTCGGAGAGAAGAAGTGACGAGGTAAGAAGAGAAGAGAAGAGAAGCCCCGATCAACAGGCGTCTGAATACACAACAAAATACGTAGATAATACACAACTTCCAAGATCAAACCAGCCAGCGTACAAGAAAAGAAAAGCGATCGTCAAGGAGAGGGGCATCGAAGGTTTATACTTCCTCCACTTTTCCCCTCCCCATCAACTCCACCATGTGTCTCGCATGAAAAGCTAAAGTTCGAAGAAAAGCCTCACCTCACCAAACCCCATCCAAGGCTCCCAAGACTATTGCCGGCCTAGGCCGAGAAAGACCAAGGATCGCATCAGTATCACTTGTAGTAACAGTGGAGGTCCAAAGCGTTCCTCATTCCCCTTCCTTCTCCAATCTTGCAGGTCCAATGACACCCGAGCTTCTTCCAACTGGCCTTCTCATACCAACGAGCTGCAGAATAGCCATCTCGGCAATCTATGCACGGACTAAGTACTGGCACGACGCCGATCACCCGCCCACCAATCCATACCCTTATTCTCTGCATCTGAAACGGTATTCGGGAACGTCTATTGTGTGGGGACTCACTGAAACGGGACGTTTATTGGCCAGAGGCTTGAAAATGGAATTGTAAATTGGGAGTGTAGCTGAATTGGTGGCTCGCTTACACCAAGATAATAGAGGACGGGATGTCTGTGCGTATTCTCAGACGCTGTGGAAACGAAACCAAACAAGAGACTAGACCTAGATTTTTAGCGAGCCTGGAGCTCCAGCTTGGGATTTGGAGTCTTAGCCTCGAGGCTGGAGCAAACGAGTTGTTGTACAGTACCGAGCGAACTGGTAGATTGCTCAATTGGTAGACCAGAAAATGACCAAGGCGAATCTCCAACGCGTATAAAGCTTGGAAAAGGAAGGAAGAGCCTACTTCCGCTGCCTGCCTGACTTGGTGCTCGGTCGTGCTACTTGTCACTTATTGGCGGCACAGCTGTTGAGAGCAATTTGACGTCGATTGTCTCCGAATTGGTGGATTGTCTCTCCCGAGCTGATAAGGTAGGTAGCTGATCAGAATACTGTTCCTCGTAGTAGAGCCTGCCAGCAAGCCAGCTAATCCTAGGTAGATGCCATGTAGACTTCTCTAGTCATGAGCTACAGAGTCCACTGTCAGGCTGACTCTCGGTGACTTGCGAATAAGCCTAGGCTATCTGGAACCAAGTTTCTGTAAGATCTCCTGATAATGGCAAGATACTGTAACTAGAAGACGCAAACCCTGCTTCGAGTTTATCTAGCTTCCCAAAGTAGCAGAGCGTACAATCATTCAGAGAATAACAAAATATTGGCAGTCTCTCATACCTTTCTCCAAGGACATACTTTACTTAATAGAACGGCTGCCACCACCTTTTCGTTGTTACACCCGACAGGAATGTTGCATGTTTGAAAGGACAGTTTGTTCGATTCGTCGTGTTGATTTCTCTCGATGTCAATCTCTCGTAGTGCTCTTCTCTTCTTGGGCTGGGAGGGAGGGAGGCTCGAAGGTGCAGAAATCAGCCTCCCTCCCCTTCTGACACTTGAGCTAGAAAGAAGAGGGCGAGTATAAGGTAGCGAGCCTGGGATGCAAAGCGAGGAAAGAATGACACTTGGAATGGCATTCCAAGTGGACAAATTTGTGGGGATATTTGATTGCGCTTGCAGCTGCGGTACGTGGTAGAGGACCACGCCGGTTGTAGTGCTCAATGATGCTCCAATCATTCTCCTGAGGAATTCGCTGAAATGTTAAAGGCTTTGACTCCGGGAGCTGTGCAAAGGGAGCACGACTTGAGTCCATCGTCTTCCATTCATTCGCCCCTCTCCAAATCTCACAGTCTTAGTATATACAATCTCCTTATAGGCCCTTGAGCCATATCCACCCCATCAATTCTGCACTTTCCTCGCGTGACTTTCAATCCTCTCATCATACCCATCAAACACCACCAAATACCATGTCATGCAATACCATGCACCCATCGCACGCTCGCTCTCAGTCAACACATCATAACATACATTAAGAGCTATCCAGCTCAGCTACGCTGCACCACAGCCCATAAGAACCACAGGCAGGCAAGCGGACAGAAGGAAAAAGGGAAAAGAAAATGGGGATATCACAGGACTGATTTTTTGTATCGTTCGTAAGACTCGTGCTCGCTGGAAATTGGAATCGAGACGAGGAGACCAGATCATAGGAGAATGAATCGCTAAGCCAAACCGTGATGCAATGCCGTGATGGAGCTGGTGCTGATGCCGAGCTTGGTCCATTCTTGTTTTGTGAGATAGGAAGAGAAGAAAAACGTGGACGAGGAGACTGTACATGTCGTAAGAGTAATTTTTGCCGTTGCTTTGGAGTGCGAGGTGAAGCTAGTCGCCGAGTGCTTTGCGGAGATCGGTCCATTTCCTCGTGAGGGTTTCATGGGCAGCGTTGATCTGAATGATGTTAGTTGCGCTCCATGAGTTAGAAAGATAGGAGGGAATACCTCTGCGTATTGCATCTTGGTAGCCACAAGGGTCTGCTCCATCTCGCCCATTTCCTCCTCCAGCCTTGTATTCTCCTCATGTACTTCTTGGTTTCTCTTCATCAAGCGATCCATCTCACTCTGTAATCTAGCTTCGACCTCTTCCGGCTGCTTCTCAATTACCAATCTCAGCTCTCGGACTTGCCCCTTGAGAGACTCATTCTCGTCATTCAGCTCTTCATTCTCGACCTTTGTCTTGACGAGATCGGTTGCGAGAGCTGCATGTTCGGAGTCGTGCTCCTCGACACGCTCTTCCAGGCGTCTAACTTTTTGCTGAAGGGAGTGGTTGGTCGATTTCAGATGCTCCAACTCAGCTTCGCGCTCCTTCTCCAGGCGAGTTTTCTCTTCCCATTCTAATTTGTATGTTTTAAGAAGCTCGGGTGTGATTTTCACCGCACAGGCATCCTGGATGAGTTGGTCTGCTCGGTAAACCTCCTTGTCGATACTTGCGCCAGAACTACCGAAAAAGCCGGACTCAAGAATGGAGCCTGCAGAAGGTGCTTGGTCAATGTAGACATCGAAGACTCGGTCCTTCAGGAAATTTGTTAGGGCTACCATATCGGACATGCCAAGCAGAGTCGCAGCATTCTTTTGCATGAGCACAATTCCAAACTTGATGATTGCTTCGAGACCTTCGCTCAGGATAAGGTCGTAGATTCGAAGGACGAGTTGTAGAGGGAAACGGTAGGCGAAAAGCGTTAGAAACCATTGGGTGGCGTAAAGATGTGGAGTAACTTGACGACGGTGGAGATGACAGTACAAAGCTGGTTCAAAGTCTTCAAGTAGCCTCTCGAATTGGTAGAGATGCATATGCAATCCTGGCATATCCTGTTTGAACAGGTCGCGCAGGTGGTATTGGTTCATCAATCGTACAAGTAAACAAAACGCTTCTTCTTCGGGCATCTAAATTGGTCAGAATAAGAAATCGAAATGAACGGTACAACCTACATTGAACAGCAAAGGCATAGCAAGGAAGTTCATGCCTTGAGCATATCCCACACCCTCATCGAATAGAGCATATGCCCTGCATACTCCAAACAAGCCTTCCTGGAGCCCAGAACTGGCGGCAAATTTTGAGAAGCTGGTTCGAGCACCAAGATCCCGCTTGATGGCCTTATCCAGTTTCAACAAGGCTGCCGCATCTTCTTTGGCTTTCTTCTTCTTGACTGCCAAAGTGACGGCTTGGGCTTTGGCCAACATGTCCGGGTCCTTTGGTGGGGATGGTGATCGCATTCCATTTGTGATGGTTGTGGCTGGGGTAGAACTGTCTGAATGAACTGAGGAAGCGGAGGACACCACAGTCTCGTCCTTATCTCTCCCATTTACGCTGGTAGCTCCGCTCGATCCACTCATCCGATCCTTGTCCTTCTCAGTTCCTCGATTAACGAGATCCCGATATACACTCTCCAGCTCCTCGTTCTTGCTTTGGGCTAGGATTTGCCATACGACTCCACGAATAGCGTTTGGGATACCGGTCGTGATGGCACGATTCAACTCCTCGGGGCTGGTTCTCGCAACCGCCGTTGGACCTTCGTCCACCACTGCTTGCCATAGATCCCAATCAACAGGTTCAGCTATTGCTGATGGGCCTGCTGAAACGCCTGCAGCTGTGCCAGGAGCCAGTGCAGGATTGACTGTCGATGGATTTGGACTTGTTGGGGGATGTGGGGAGGATGGGGACTGCGCGTGAAGCGTATCCTCTACTGAAGGGCTGGTAAGACCACCAATGCTGAAAGTCGCACTTCGCGATAGCATACCTGTAAATCCACCGCCAGATTTATCATCATCAGGCAAAGCAGTAATGCCAGCCTCTTCTCTCATCCGTAGCAGCTTAAACCTATCCCTCAGACTGTTTCTTGCTGGTCGCCCATTAGCACCTGTTGTGTTTCCTTCATCGCCTTCCTCTAATTTGCTCAACATCATCTCTGGGTTACTGCTAATTGTAGCAATTGAGGATGCGGTATTTCTCCGCGCCTCTTTGTCTGGGGAGGGTAATGGAACCGCAGTATCTTTTTGCTGTGAAGTATTCCGTGACAGCCAGGAGAAGGGACTTGTTAACTTCCTGGTCGGCGGCGCAGGAGCTGGGAGGGTATTTGATGGAGGTGGTGCGGGTGGAGGTGACCAAGGTACTGATGGCAAAGCACCAGAGAGTCCTTGTAAGGCATATTTGGCGTTCTTTGGAGGGAGAGGCGGAGGAGACTTTGAGGCTTCTATTGAGAAACGAAATTAATACACCGCATGTACTAGATATGCAGTCTCATAACTTCATACCTTGTGATGTAACCGGCTTGACAGGAGTCATATCTTCATCCAGACTGACATTATCCAAGTTGACATTGTCAAGGGATGAATTGGACACACGATGCGATGTCAATAAAGGGGAATTCGGTTGCTTCGCTTCCTCTCCATTCTTTTCTGTATCCTCCTTTGATTCCATTGCTGGGACTGCCGGTACAGGTGGTTGCTCGTTGTCCAGAACTGATTCCGAATTGCTCTTCGAAGAGGATGGTCGCTTTGTTAACGACCGAGACCTTTCCATGGACGGACGCTTGGGAGTATCGACTACAGCGGTATCGTTGGCATCTTCGAAAGTGTCCTGCAATCAAATAGCTTTTAGCAAGGTGCCCAATACTGCAGTTCAATCGCTGCATTTCATTCCAGGTGCAAGGTGTTGCGAATGGGTCCACATTCAACATACAGTCTCTCGATCTGAGTTGTCCGCATTTGAATCCCTCCGTGTCGCCCCTTTCACCGAGGCAGAGTCATCTTTCTCCTTATACTCGTGTTCCGACATTTCTACTGCTCGTTGTGTTCACTGAACGGAGTGGTGCATAAGTAGTGTGGTTCGAAGGCGGCCGTTGAGATCAGGAGGTGGTTGAGGCCATCAAAGGGAGGCAGCTCTTGCTGGGACAGGGAGACCTCAATGGTGGTGGATGTGCAGCAATCGGAGCAAGATGAGTAATTGGATCCTGCAGTACTGAAAAGAACGTAAGAAGTTGGAGGGCTGTTGTCAGTAGATTCGAGGTTGGAGCTGGTCGTGCGTCGATTATTCGAGTTACGAGTAGCCTGGCCAGGGTTGGGCGGAGCTTTTGTTATCAACGCCGATAGGGGGCAGGCGATGCAAGCTGTTCAGAACTCTCCAAAGGCAACAATTGCGAACTCTTGTTACACGACAATGATTCAAAGGAAGTTCCGAATCAGAAGAGAAGCTGTGATTTACGATTAGAATTATCGCAATTTACATTTTCATTAAAGACACATGGCCGGCTCATCTCGACTCCTCAACTGGCACAGGGTTTCTCCCATCCCATCCTCCCCAATCTCAATCTATTTTGATGTGCCAGGACTGGCTCCAGCCACGCTGCAGGGATAGAAGCCGTCGACGCCACCGGGGACTGCAAACATTCCTGGCCTATCAAAGTGCCGTAAAGTGGTTGGATGGAATCCTGAAACAAGCGATCTGATAATCTGTTTGTCAATGTCAGGAGAAGAGTCGAGGACTTTGTTTGCGTCGAGTTCGTAAGAGGCTTCAAAAGACATTGAGAGAGTTTAGTTATGCAAGTATGCAGGGGATAGGAGGTGCATTGGTAGCGGTTCATCCCAAGGATCTTGAAGATTCGTGTGATCAAGATTACAGACGCCAGTGCCCACTTGAAGCTGGGAGAAATTGACAATGAAGGGGCAGCTTGGCATTAAGAGACCTCATCATTAAGAGGATTGGATCCAACAAGCTGGGCCACGATGACACGCTTAGCAGAATGCGATTCTTGCATACCTAGGTAGTATGGCTACACAGTTATAACAAGAAGAAGCGTCGTCCTGCTATGGCTCACGAGGGGGGAAGAAGTAGACTGCTTGGCGGGAAGAGCTCGAGGAATGATTGGGTATGAGCAGCTTCATCACATGACAGGCCTCAGCCTTACGACAAGGCTGTCGAGCTATTGGGACCAGGCTGAAAAGACTTGTACTTGCTTGACCAGATGAACGGTCTTTGGCAAGAGCCCGAGTGCTGCGAATTCAGTTCTGCTCGCTCTCGATATTAGTCCCAGGTACAGTGGGTATGGTATGCTACAAGGTCATTTGTGTTTTCTAGGACATTGAAGGAGTAGGGAGTGCTTTCATACGCTGGAAGCTTTGACCTCACTGCCAACAAAATGCATCGGCAAAAGTCAGCCTGCCGAGAACCAGGTCAGTTTTTGGCCATTTGTATCACAACTCCTCTTCTGCTTGATCAGTGTCTTATATTGCTCCTATACATTGTATCCTACTCTTAACTTGTCGTAATAGAGCATGCAATGGACTTATTGACAAGCCAGCACTGTGATTTATGAGAAAGTGTGAGTATGGCTTAAGTGATGCATCTAGGGTGTATTGCTTACGCTGTCTCTCCAAGGTATAGCTCGAGAAAGACAGTTAAAGAAAGATCCCTAAATAAAAAGCTATCTGTACAATGAATATGATTTGCTGCTTGCTTTTCTTCCACTTTGATAAGTTCTGAAGTTGTTCGGACCAAATTGACAAGGGTGTGGACTTCCTCGCCGCCTAGCGGATCTGCCTTGAAGAAAGCTCTGACATTTCTCATGCGGCTCAAAAAACGTCTTTTAGTTTGCTCTGTCCACCGATAACATGGTCTACAGAAATGAATATTGGTTTCAATAAATTGCATATAATAATGCATGTAATAAGAATGCTTCTAAGTGAATCTCTTTGCCAGAGGAAAAAGTGGTGAAAGAATATGTGCTGGCAAGCCTGACTGCACTGACGTCGCTAAGAGCAAGCGGCCGCAACGCGACATCTTCTCCAGCTACCTTACCTACCTTACCTCTACCAAAATCCATCCATTCTCTTCCACTCCACAACCTCCCCGCACCACTTCGCACAACAACACCACGAACAAACATTACAAACTCCACAGATCGAGAGTGCTGGTCCCTCCTGCCAGCTACTCCGTTCCATCTCCATCGATAGAGATTCCGAAGGGCGCCTGCACCGTTCCCTCCGCCACGCTCTTTTCGACTTCTCCAATTCGCGACCCGGCATCACCTTTGCCTTCCTACTACAAACGCACATCAACATTACCTGCGCCAAACGACATTCGATCAGGACCCCCAGTCTTTGAAGCTCGTACTTTGAGCAGGTAATAATCCTCTTCGTGATAGCTAATCTGCAGATCTCGCGCGGCTACCTCCAGAGTTCCCTCACAACCTGCCCAACCCAACCAACAGACGTCAAAATCTCGACTACGCACGGGGCTATCCACCGCGGATGCTCCTTTGATTGTCTGCCAAGCTGTCGACAGCTAGGATAGGCACGGAGGAAGTGGAGGGGGTCGAAACCGATTTCTCAGCGGTCTTTCCGCTCCCGCCATCATCATGGTCAGAGTAACGAAGACTATGCAGGCGAGGCACGCTGAATCTTTGGTGAGCTTCAGATCGGTTTACATTGTCTTTCTATGCAATGCTGACTAGTTCTATAGTCACCATTCGTCAAGGAGTTTCGCAATGCGGCATGTGCTGTTCCTTTGCCCCTCCTTCCACAGCATCTCGCAACCTTCCCATCAAGATGGCCGTTTCCTCGGGGCGACCTTTACCACTGGATATCTCTCCTAAACCGCTTCGATGATGTTCTCGACAAGTTCTGCGATACGTACAAGCTTGAGGATCCGCAGACCAGCGACTTTGGCTGCGACATTCTCAAGTCTGGGATCGACGAAAAAGAAGTTGCCTCTCCGACAGGACATGATCTCGACGCTCTTGGCTATTCTGCAGAGGGAGACAGAGAGTTGGTGGAATCAATTCTGAACTTTTCCAAGATGCTTCTACAGAACTGTGGAAATCGAAGCGTTTACGCAAGCAGTTCACACCTCAACAAGTTACTGAACAGTACTTCCCTATCCCTCCTGGAAGTCACACTGGAGTTAGGTTCAGAACTGGCACAGAGATATCAGGCGGCTATGAAACGCATGAATATCCCACTTCGCCACGTCAGTCAGGCCCTCCTCGCCAACCACTATAACATCAATCTGGACCGGGTACTGCAGCTTGCCTTGCCGTTCTCGAAGAGTGTCACAAGTGCAGCAGAGTCTGTACAGCCCACAACTCCTGCCACTCCCAATGTCAAGGGCAAGGAGAAGGCTCTTTTCAGCACACCAGCAGAGAAGGGTGCCACAACTACAGTTTATGCAGCGGACTTGGTCACTATTGTCAAAGGTGGATCTGTGGCAGGCAACAGTCCGAAGAGTGTCCGGAATGGTGCACCTCCTGTTCCAAATTCAGAGACTGATTGGGAGGAATGGGGAGATGTCAAGCTTACATTTTACCCAAAGACGAACGTTGAGCCAGATACCAAGGGAACTACGAACACCCCGGCTCCGGCACCTTATACTCCTTCAGGAATGCCCACAACTCCAACGCCTTCTCGGAGATCCAATCTTGGCCCAGGCTCAGCGCGCGCGGATAGAAACACTGCTAGCGACGAGTCACCATCCACCCCACCTCGTGCTTCCACATTTCCTACCGTTAACACCGAAGATACCCCGCGTCCTAATTTCAAGGTCATTCAAATCTCTTCATCCAAGATCAAGTCTACTGGTTTGCATGCTCTCCTGTCCGAGCATATGTCGGACTTGCCAGTCGATCAGAGATACGAGTTGCTAACAAAGCTGCGTGTTGCGGATGCGTTGACAACCTCCGTAGAGACAAGACGGCACATATTAGCTGTCAGATTGTTGGCCATCACAAATCTGGCATACATCCATCCAGAGGCCACCTTTTTGGAGAGTGTCTTGAAGCAGGATAGTGAAGAGCCTCGCCGCTTACAACTCATATATCAACTCGCAGAGTTGATCCACCCACCAGCTGAAGGCGATGTTGCGGTACCTCGGTCGATTCAGACTTTAGCGTTTGCTGTGCTGGATGCGATGGCAAATCTTCAGACCAAATTCCCAGATGTCTGTGCCGCTCTGAACACTAATGTCAACCACGGAGTTCTTCTCTATGTTGTGCGGAAGGCCGTCGCAGAAATGAGTAATAAGCAGGAGGAGCCGCAGCGCTCAGAGGATGATGTCTGGCGTGATACTCTCTTCTCACTCCTTGCTAACTTGTCCGTCAATCCACGTACTGGGACTGATCTCGTCACCGCTGGACTCATGCCCATCTTGGTTGAGGTCCTGACTCTTAGAACTGACATCGCGGAGCGCTACCATCCTCTGGTTCTCAGCTTCCTCGACACTATTATGTACAGCGCACGAGAAGCCTTCACCGCCCTTGTCGGAGCAGATGGTCTTGATTCAGTCTCCAGCTTGATAGTTTACGAGGTCGGCGCTGCCGCAGAAAATGCAGCAGCTGGGAATGGAATGCCAACTCAATATCGATCCTCGATGGTCGACTACGACATTCCATTCTTCCAGCAACAGACTCTGAAATGGCTTTTCAAGTTCATCCATCATATGATGTCGACAGCAGGTGGCTATGGTGGAAATTTCGACCGCCTTCTGAGAAACTTGATCGACTCAACGCAACTTCTTGGCAGCCTGCGCCAAATCATTGGAAATGCGCGCCTCTATGGCTCGACTGTATGGACCAACGCAGTCAGCATTCTCAACGACTTCATCAACAACGAGCCGACCAGTTTTGCGGTAATCGCCGAAGCCGGACTTAGCAGAGGTCTCCTTGAAGCTGTCACTGGTACAACCATCACCATGCCGATCGAGACCAAGATCTCGCAACCTGACCCAGCTACCTCGAGCGATGATGCTGCAGACTCTACTGTGACCGACAGCTCTCCATCTCCTCAATCGGACGACGAAGACGGTGACGGCAGTAACGAGGAGGTTTACAAGGTCACTCCAATTACACCAGCTATGCTGGAAACTCCACGTGAAGGACAACTAGCTCGAGGCATCCTTCCAAACTCGGAAACCATCAACATTGTGCCTCAAGCATTCAGTGCCATCTGCTTGAACAATGCCGGCATGAAGATGTTCCAGGCGTCTAAGGCTCTTGAGATTTTCTTCGAGATATTTGAGAGTCCTGAGCACGTCAAGTGCATGGAGTCGAATAAGGATTTGCCCAGTAGCCTTGGCAGTAGTTTCGACGAGCTGATTCGCCACCACCCGCCTCTGAAGGATGCAATTATGACATCTATTGTAAATATGGTGGCTCGCGTTGACTATCTGTGCAAGAGCAAGGCTGAGTCCAACTACATCGGTGCGAAGCTATGGACAACGGATCTCGCAGGAAAGCCAGTGGTTGCAAACGACCAGATCAGTCTCTCCCGTGATGACCGTTCAATCAAGGCCAAAGGCAAGGCTGTCGATGATAGTGGCGACGTGGAAATGCAGGATGCTGATGCTGCCTCTCTTTCTACTCCGACTGCCCCATCCACACCAGCTGATATCAACTCGACTGTGTCGATGACTCCCTATATCACGGCTATTGCAACATTCCTTTCTTCAATGTTCGGTAATACCTCAGCTCGGGCCGAGTTCTGTCACAAGGGTGGTCTGGATTACATCCTCAACCTTGCGCATTCACCATGCCTCGCGTATGACTTTGGAGATTCTTCGGCGTGCCGCACATTTCATCATGTGATTGCCCAGCTCGCAGACGCGAAGCCGCACCTTGTTATGCCATCCTTGTTGAAGAGAGCTCAAAATGCAGCTGATGACTTGCAACCCTTCATCAGTTACGTCGGAGATAGTCTCTTCTTTGCACCATTCGTTGACACAGAGGCTCGTCAAGCAGCAGACGTTGCAACTCTCTCAAAGGGTACCAAGTTTGCCAAGGCCCTCGTCAACCTACATTCGTTGGTTCCCACAGTCAACATGTGCTTCCAAGCATCGGCATTCAATCACAGAAGTGGCACTGGCGTCTTCAACCAAGTCAATGTTGCGGATTACTATGTCCAGCTTGTCAAGACTCTTGGACCACTACTTGGCGCATCTTTGCGGGAAGATATGCGATTGCGAAAATCTGTCCCAGAATCGTGGCAGAACTCGAGCCGTGTTAAGGATTCTGGCTTTGGAGAGTCAAACCCTGATGCTCCCATGGCAGCTGATTCATCTGCTGAGCCTGCCGTTGAACTGCCGTCTTCAGTCACTGCAGCTAATGCCACAAATGGAGACTTGCCAGACGTTCCTGAAAGCAAGCCCTCGAACCCCGAGAAGTCGGGTAAAACAGTGTCGAAAGCTGAGCAGGCCTCCCCTGCCTTCAAAAACTATCACACCATCAAATTCCTTCTCGGAAAGATGTCCCGAGCAATTATTCCCTTCTTCCAGACGCTTGGGAAGGCACTGGTGAGCAAGCGGTCCTCAGACAGTTTTCAGAAGCAAGGCCAACTAGCCATTGCGGACGCCTTGGTGGAGTCAATCTTAAGCCAGCTTACTCCATCTGAGGATGACTACTCACCGGAGACTTTCTCTTATTGGATCGGCATGTTGCATTGTCTGAAGGACATGTTAATCGAGAGTAAGCAACATTCTAGCCTATCAATTGAATGCAATCATATTGACTTTCCCCCAGACTCACGCCATAATGAGCGTCCCATTCAGACCATTACAGTTGTCTTGTTAGCTTTCAAGGATCATGATGGTATGCAGACTCTCAACCGGATGTTGGAGATCTTCACATCAGAGATTCGAAAAGCCTCAGTTCCCATTAAAGAATTCCACGAGAAGAAACCCGAGGAATTCATCTTGTACGAGCTTGCAACCGCGGGTACCTCGACCATTCTATCTCTTTATAGCCAGATCGTCAATGGGAGAAACTTAACGGAAGCCCAGCAGACCATGGCCTTGCAGGGCAGAGCCGAAAGACGACCTGACCCTGCCGATGTATTCTCGCCAGCTCAATTGCTTGTCGATTTACGAATGGCTATACTTCCCATCATTCGCAATCTTTGGGGCTCCGATCTCATCGAAAAGGGGACAAGTCAAATCTCCGAGAAACTCATTGAAGTTATTCGCACAATTGCTACAGCTGATCACGAAGGTGGTGCGCACAACAGAGGTGATCCTCCAGTGGTGCCAGCCAAGCAAGTTCGCAAGACCTTCAAGCCAAATCCCGAATACCAGTCCGCTTTGACAACTTCCGATGTCACCGATGCTGGGAATACTGACCTTGTGGATGAGGCCCTCTATCGCTGCAACAATCACCTTGCATCTGCTACGGAGTATTACAGACTGTTTGCTGCGGACCCATCACAGCGCCACCCGGTACCAGCTGGTGAGATTGCCTCTCGCACTCCCGAGGCAAACCCAGCTTCTCGGCCACAGACTAGCGCCTCGACCGGGACTGCGACTCCTGAAGATCATGCGATGGCAGGAAGTGTGATGGATATCGTGGGTGCTCTCAATGATATCGTGCCGCCCGCTGGTAGCACTCCAGCTGGTGATGCCGCTAGTCTTGACCAGGCACTGGCACAGGTTGTCAACAATTATGCGAATAGAGGAGCAGACGGTTTAGAGGCGTCCTCAAACTCAACACCAACAGGCTCGACGGCTCCGAAGGCACCTGCAACGGTTGAGGCCACGCATAAGCGCGTTACAATTGATGACCTGAACGATGAACGAGCTCTTATTCGGGACAATCTGATCGATAAGTGTCTTGATGTTATCAACGCTCATGGAGACGTCACTTTCGAAGTTTCGGATCTGATCACAACAGTTGTTAATAAGTCAGATGACCCACCGACACAACGAAAAGTTGTTAGTGAAACTTTGGTTGTCGCTCTTATGTCATTCGCTGGTGAAGAAGATCTCAGTGCAACTGGCAAGAAGGTTGCTGCCTATGCGCATCTGCTTGGCCTCATGCTCCGAGACAAGTTGTTCTATGCGGCCGCCGTTGACGAACTGAAGGAGAATCTGAGCACTCTGCTCACATTCATTAAGCTGTCTCCCAAGCATTCTGCAGAGGAGTCTTCACCATGGGTCCCCCAAATTTTGCTCATCATCGAGATGCTTCTCAGTGACGATGCTCGACCGCAGAAGACGAAGTGGACATTACCGAAGGACGAGAACGATACTCTAGAGCCGCCCGTACTGGAGGTTGTCGAACCTGCGGTTGGTCCGGAAGAGCGCACCCAGCTTCTGGAGGCTATCCTTGACATTTTGATCCGTGTCGGCAAGGAAGAACAGCTTGCACTTGCTGTACTTCGCATTCTAGTCATCTTAACTCGAACCCGATCCATTGCTCAGAGCATTGGCGAGAAGAAGAACATCCAAAGACTGTTTGTAATGGCCAAGCAACTCGCTGGAGCAAGCTCTGCTAAGATCCAAGGTCCATTGATGATCATCCTTCGTCATATCATCGAAGATGACGAGACCATCAAGCAAATCATGCGATCTGAAATCAAGGCATACTTGGACACCAACCGTCAAACACGCAGCATCGATGAAAAAGCCTACCTACGTGGACTTTCCCACACAGCTTTGCGGAGTCCGGAATTATTTGTTGAAGTTACCAACGAAATGGTTAAACTCAATCGTTGGACTTATCAAGCACATGATGGTCGCCCTCATTCTTTGGTCTTGAAGGAGCGAGCTCCGGAGCCTGCTGTCAAGGATGACAGTGTACAGCCCACTGTTCAGGCTACTGAGGACTTGACTATTCAAGACGTCAAGACTTCCACCGAAGCCGTGGATACAGAGATGCCAGATGTTTCCAAGCCAACCACCCATGAGCATAAGCTGCCGGTGGTTGAAAATCCCGATGGCGTCATTCATTTCTTACTCTGTGAGCTGTTGAACTACAGAGATGTTGAAGACAAGGATCCTGCAGCAGTCGCTACAACCACGACAGAGAGTAATTCAGCCAGCAATGGAGATGCACTGAGCACAATCTCCTCTTCTGACTCAGACTCTACCACAGCCAAGGACCCCAAGGCTAAGACGCCTTCCAAACAAGAGTTCAAGGCAGAGGAGCACCCCATCTACATCTACAGATGTTTCATTCTTCAATGCCTTACGGAATTACTTTCATCGTACAATCGCACCAAGATCGAGTTCATCAATTTCAAACGTAGTGCTCCGCCTCAGTCTATGACCCCATCCAAGCCACGATCGAGTGTGGTCAACTACCTCCTTTTCGATCTCATCCCTCTAGGCACATTGGATCATGCAGAGAATACAATCTTGCGCAAGAAGCTGGTCACCTCGAACTGGGCAGACTCTGTACTTACCGCTCTTCTGTGCAAGACTGGAGAAGTTCCTATTGACAAGAGTCGCGAGCCATACGACAGCGACAGCGAGCCAGATCTCCTATTCGTCCGCCGCTTTGTCCTGGAAAACATCCTTAAGGCATACACCCAAGCAAGCACCTCGACCGAACCACTTGATGTCAAATACGCACGAATGCTGGCCCTAGCGGACCTCATGAATCACATCATGAACGGAAAGGAGAATGTTGGTCCTGTGGACACGTCCGTCGCTAGTGCATCTCAAAAGCAACTTCGTCGCATCATGTTTGAGAAGGGTTACGTCGCAGCATTGACTGCTTCAATTGCAGATGTTGATCTCAACTTCCCGGGTGCTAAGCGCGCCGTCAAGTATATTTTGCGTCCACTCAAGACCTTAACAACAACTGCCGTTAGTCTCAGCGATCTGTCCTTGATCTCGGGACCCGCCGGTCAAGGTGACGAGGATGAGATTGAGTCCGCGACCTCCATGTCTGAACCAGAAGATGATCGTGAAGAAACTCCGGACTTGTTCCGCAACTCGACTCTTGGCATGCTAGAATACGGCAGAGAGGAGGACTCTTCGTCAGAATCCGATGATGATGACGAGGAGATGTATGAAGGCGAGTACGAGGATGAGATGGACTATGATGAGGACGGTCCTGGAGATGATGAAGACAACATCAGCGATGAGGACGAGGAAATCGAAGGCATGGAAGGCATGGGCCCCATTGAGGGCGTCGATGGAGACCACGGCCTTGATGTCGAAGTCATCATGGCGGATGATGGCGAAGATGATGAGGACGACTCAAGTAGCGGTGATGATGACGATGACTCCGAGGACGATGATGGCCGTGTTGAAATCATCGACGAGGCTGGAAATATCCAACAAATCGCTGACGATGATATGGGCGATTGGGAGAGTGATAACGACGAAGACGATGATGGAGACGAAGAAGATTATGAAGGTCAAGCCGCTGACGCCGAAGAAGAGCAAATGCATGCCATGGAAATGGGTGGACCCATTGGCCATCTTGTCCGTGCTCTCGGTGGTGACGTTGAAGCTGCCGATATGATCGAGCGCATGGAAGCTGCAGAAGGCCTGGACCATGACGACGATGAGGAGGACGAGGATCGTGTGCCTGGGGAGTATGTAGAGGAGGACGATGAAGAAGGTATGTTCTTGTCAGTCAATTTCTGAATCGCACGGCTGACATGTGCTAGGAGATGAGGAGGATGAAGATGAGATGGACGAGGAGATGCTTTTTGACCAATATCCTCGTAAGTTCGACAATTACTTGAATGCTACCCACATGCTAATATTCTCACAGTGGATGGTCCGGGAGGAATTAATTTTGGTTGGCAAGATGAGGCTGAGCCGCCGATGGTTGTACATCGCCGCGCTCGTGGTGGCTTCTCCCCATTCCCTATGGGATTTGCTGGCGGTCCTCGTGATCCGCTGGGCGGTACGTACATGGAACAAATTGTCTCTTTGGAAGCAGAGTTTCACCACCGATTGCGAACTCTCGCCACCAACGGACTTCTTAGACCCCCAACCACAAACAGAGCTAATGCAAATACAGTTCCAGAATATCGACCATCATACAGATCACATCGACCAGGTGCGTCGGCATCTCGTGGCGCGGGGGATGATGGAACCAATCCATTGCTCCAGCGAGTTCATTCAGGTGGGCCAAATCGAGATGGCTCCAGTCGTGTGCCTTCGATGGGAAGCTGGATCCAAGCTATGGGTGGCCCTGGTGGAGAGATCTTAGATATCGGCGGCCGACCCTTTGGTGAGAGCCCTGCAGCTGCTGCTCTGTTGGATGAAGTTATTAGATCCTTACCGCCTATGCCAGGTCACATTGCACGTCACGGACAAGCCCTCCAATTCCACATCACCGCCGCCCCGGGCCAGCCATTCCCGCCTGATCTCCAAGCTATGTTCAGTATGCGCCCATCTCGATTCGAGAGACAACGAGAGGCGACTGAACCCGGAAGTGCCGCCTTCTTCACGCCAGTATCCACGACTGCTAGGTGGCTAGAAGAAGCAAAGATTGTCTTCGGACCCGCGGGCTTGGAGAGATCTAACGATCTTACCGGTGCAATCCTGTCGCTGCTTGTCCCCCCTGCCATTGAGCTCGATAAGGCAAATAAGGCAGCCGAGGCTGAAAAGGCACGCAAGCTCGAGGAGGAAATCAAAAAGAAGATTGAGGAGGAGCGAATTGCCAAGGAGAAGAAAGAAGAAGAGGAGAGAATTGCGAAGGAAAAGAAGGAAGCTGAAGAACGAGAAGAGGCTGAGCGAGTCGCTGCCGAGGCACTTGCTGCTCGAGGTCCTGAGGAAACAAGTGATGCCCAAGCTGGTGTTGAGCCCCAAGATGGAGATGCCATGGACGGCGTCGAATCTGAAGTACCCCCACAAGCAGGATCGGGTGAGCAAGCTGAAGAAACTCCAGCTGCAGACCGTCCGAGAATTACAACTATGATTCGCGGTGCTCCATTCGACATCACAGATCTAGGTGTCGATGCTGATTTCCTCGCTGAATTACCAGATGACATTCGAGAAGAAGTCATCATGTCAGCAGTCGCTGAGAGACGATCCACAGCTGCTGCAACCGGCGCTCAACCCACGGATATCGACCAAGAATTTCTCGATGCTCTGCCGGAAGACATTCGGGATGAAATCATTCAGCAAGAGAGACAAGACAGAAGACGCCGTGAACGTGAAGAGCGTAACCGTGCAGCAGCTGCTGCCAACGGTGGAGCTGTTGCAGGTGAGATGGATGCCGCGACCATCTTGGCCACTCTACCACCAGCCCTGAGAAATCAAGTACTCATGGAACAGGACGATGAGACTCTCGCGCAACTTCCACCCGAGCTTGCCGCACAGGCACGAGCTATTCTGAGAGAGCAAGTTGGTCATGGCAGAGTGCCGGCTCAATATACACGCAGAGTCCCAGCTGCTGGCGAGCCTCGCGCACCCACCGAGAGACCTCAACGTCGCGCCATTGTCCAGATGCTCGACAAGTCTGGCATCGCGACACTTCTTCGCTTGATGTTTATCTTCCAGCATGGAAGTTTGCGAAGCACACTCAACTCCGTACTTCAGAATATCTCACTGAATCGACACAACAGAAATGAAGTCATCAGTACCCTTCTGCACATCCTTCAAGATGGCAGTGTGGACATGACTGCTGTTGAAAGAAGCTTCGCCCATCTCTCTTTGAGAGCCAAGCAACCAAAGGATGCCCAACCAAAGACTCCTCAACCACAATCTTTGAAGAGAGCACTTACCACCTTGGGACCTGTTACTCAAACAACTTTCGAAGCCTCTCCTCTTATGGTTGTACAGCAATGTTTAGCCGCCTTGGTCTCTCTGAACCAAGTCAACCCTCACATCCCAGCATACTTTTTGACTGAGCACAACACAGTCGAGGGTCTAAAGCGAAGCGTCAGCCGCAAGGGTAAGGGCAAGGAGAACAAGGCAGCCAAGTATGCGCTTAATTCATTATTGAGCCTTTTGGGTCGCGATCTCATCATGGAGAGCTCAAGTGTTATGGAGTCATTGTCCACACTCCTGAACATGATCACATCTCCACTCCAAGGTCTTCAACGCAAGCAAAAGGAGGCCGAGGAGGCCAAGAAGAAGGCTGCAGAAGCAGCTGCCGCCGCCGAGGCAGCTCCCTCTGTCACATCGCCAGAGACCACGACAACTACAACTGATCAGCCCAGTGAGCCTCAAGGTGATGCATCTGTCTCTGAGGCATCTCCTGCGGTGGAAGTCACCCAAGTTGGCGAGTCATCGACATCTCCAGCTGCTCAAGAAACCAAGCCGGAAGGTGCCAATGAGGAGAAGCCAAAGGAAAAGAAGGTTACTGTTTTCACGCCACCAGTCATTCCTGAGCACAACCTCAAGCTTGTCATCAACATCTTTGTGGCACGTGAATGCTCCTCGAAGACCTTCCGAGAGACATTGTCAACTATCAAGAACCTTTCCACCATCCCCAATGCCAAGGCTGTCTTTGGACGTGAACTCATTTCCAAGGCACAAGGCCTCGGTGAGATCATTCTTGTCGACCTCGAGGAACTTCTTCCGCAGATCCAGAAGGCTACCACTGGCACTGAGATCCAGGGTGTTGCTCTGGCCAAGTTCTCTCCGGGTGGCTCAGATCAAAATAAGCTGCTCAGAGTCTTGACCGCTCTTGATCATTTGTTCGACCCCAAGCGTGAGAAGAAGGATAAGCCAACCGAGGCCGAAGTTGAAGGCGAGTCGTCACAATTGGTAGAGAAGCAGGATCTCCTGTCTTCGCTTTACGAGAATCCTACCTTTGGCCGTATGTGGGAGCGACTTAGCTCTTGCCTTAGCGCGATCAGACAACGAGAGCACATGCTCAATGTCGCCACCATCCTGCTTCCTCTCATTGAAGCATTGATGGTTGTGTGCAAGAACACGACGTTGAAGGACACTCCCATCTCTCGAACTCAACATGGGAAGGAGATGCTCTTGACCAGCCCTCCACCCGAGAGCCAAATGGAGAGCTTGTTCTACACCTTCACCGAGGAGCATCGCAAGATTCTCAATGACCTCGTCCGACACACACCAAAGTTGATGTCTGGTACTTTCTCCCTCCTGGTCAAGAATCCCAAGGTCTTGGAATTTGACAATAAGCGTAACTACTTCTCTCGAAGCATTCACGCCAAGGCTCCAAACACCCGTCAATCGTTCGCCCCTCTTCAATTGTCTGTTCGCCGAGACCAGGTCTTCCATGATTCCTTCAAGTCTCTCTACTTCCAAACTGGCGATCAGATGAAGTATGGCAAGCTTAGCATCCGATTCCATGGTGAAGAGGGTGTTGATGCTGGTGGTGTTACTCGTGAATGGTTCCAAGTACTTTCACGCCAGATGTTTGATCCAGGATACGCTCTTTTCGTTCCAGTTTCTTCCGACAGAACTACCTTCCACCCCAATCACTCCAGTGGTATCAACGAGGAACATCTCATGTTCTTCAAGTTCATTGGTCGCATCATTGGCAAGGCTCTTTACGAGGGTCGTGTATTGGACTGCCATTTCAGTCGAGCTGTGTACAAGCGCATTCTTGGAAAGGCCGTCTCTGTCAAGGACATGGAATCCCTTGATCTGGATTACTACAAGTCACTCATCTGGATGCTTGAGAATGACATTACTGACATCATTACCGAGACATTCTCTACTGAGCAAGAACGCTTCGGTGTCACTGAGACTGTCGACTTCATTCCAAATGGTCGCAATATCCCAGTTACTGAGGAGAACAAGCATGAGTATGTCCGCTTGATGACCGAGTTCAGACTCACTGGATCGGTTAAGGAGCAGTTGGATGAGTTCCTGAAGGGTAAGTCCGCCATATCCAGTGTAACAATCAATGCTAATAATGAATAGGCTTCCATGACATCATTCCCGCTGAACTGGTTGCCATCTTCAACGAGCAAGAATTGGAGTTGTTAATTTCAGGTCTTCCTGAGATTGACGTTGATGACTGGAAGAGCAATACCGAGTATCACAACTACACAGCATCCTCTCCTCAGATCCAATGGTTCTGGCGAGCCGTCCGCTCATACGACAAGGAAGAGCGCGCCAAGCTTCTGCAATTCGTTACAGGAACTAGCAAGGTGCCCCTTAACGGCTTCAAGGAACTGGAGGGCATGAATGGCTTCAGCCGATTCAATATCCACCGTGACTACGGTAATAAGGATAGGCTTCCAAGTTCACATACTTGCTTCAACCGTCAGATACCCTCTCCATCCCTTCTGAGTGACAGCAGCTAATATGTGTCACAGAACTCGATCTCCCAGAATACGAAAGCTACGAGGTCCTCCGCAAGCAAGTCCTCACCGCCATCACGGCCGGAAGCGAGTACTTTGGCTTCGCATAAGCAACTCACCCCCTACTTTTACATTTCAGATTGACGACTTTCTTTCTCTTTGTTGTCTTGCGATTCCGCGTTTTACGACATACAATCATATCATGCATTGCAGGCCTTGATCAGCATTTTCGACGGCGTCTGAAATTGAGAAACTCTCGAGTTCCTTCCTACCTACCTATTTTCCGCTGTGAGGGTGTATGTTACGGATTTTTTGCGTTTTCGGGTGGGTGGCTTTGACATGAACGTACGTACGGGATGGAAGGATGGACAGGAGAGAATTCTTACCCGCTTCTTACTACATGCACTTCACATACATCTCGATCTCAACCAATTCGCCCACCGTACACCATCTCTTTCTTCTGGGCATCTACAACGAAGTGCAGGTCGTTTGTGGATTCGTCTAGGGTTTTATGAGTGGCTGTTCGGTTTGGTGGATAGGTGGATTAGGTGGTTGATTGCAACTATGAGGGTAGTCTTGAAGAGTGGATGGAAAGATGGATGAATGGTGCGTACAGGGAATGTGTGGGAGTGTGCGGTTATGTAAAATAGATAGCTGGCTGGTTGGGCTGGGTTACATCTTTTGATGTGGTGGGCAGATAGCAATAGAGCATGCGTTCATTACGAATGAATGAGCTTTCAAAACGCGTGAATGTAAGTTGCGAGACTTAATAGAGGATTATTAATTATCCTTCTGAATCTTTCACATGCCATACAGCCTTCGACTTGACTGGTGCCCTGGTCACACCCTTCCTGAAGGTCCCCTGAAGCCCCTCAAACTCTCAGCTGCCTTGACATAGAAACTTGCTTTCTTGATTATTAGAGAGATCTCCATCTACATGCCTACTATCCAGCTATCGGGTCAAGCAAAAAGGCGAAAAGAAATCCGGATTTGATAGTTTACAGGTATCACATGATCACCCCACCAAGCCCGCCCGCCAGCGCCAAGCTCAGTTCAGCGCGGATTGAATTGCCCCGCAAAAATATTTTTGACTGAGACTGAGCTTGCCGGCGACAGTCTAGACGAACCTCACATCACTCGATACATTGAACAACCATTACTTTGAGGAAGGAGACTTCAACTCGCCACAGAGCCCACGACAGAAATCCGCGACTGGGATAGTAGGATTGCATTGCGGCGACCCGCGACAATTGTACGAGCATAGCAGCGGTCGAGACGAGCTTGTGAAAGAGAAGAGCTCGTGAGCAATCGAACAGGGTGGAATACTGAGCAGAGTGGTAGAAGAGCTGGGAAGTTTGTGGATAGGGGTTTGGATTGTATACAAGGAGAAGGAGGAGAAAGGCAAGAGAGGGACGAACGGCAGAGGGGAAAGGAAAGAGAGGTTGGTTGTTTAAAGGGACCGCAATTACATACACACGGATACAATGGCGACGAATTCGATCAAGTTGCTTACGGGCAATAGCCATCCGCAGTTGGCGAAGTTGGTTGCTGAGAGGTATGTTTTGGATTTCTATTGCTTCTGGTTGGTGTGGGTGGGATATTTGGGCAGGGGAGGGGGGGTTTTGAGGGTGATGATGGGGTACTGAAGAGGGTGGCCTTGGGTGAGGAGGGGAGATTGAGTCTCGTTCTGAGCGGAGGGAGGAAAGGATTTGGGATTGAGGTTGGGGACGGAAGGAAGCGAGGGGCATTCGACAGGGGAGGAGAGAAAATAAGATAGAAGATAAATACTGACGTCTCTTTTGCAGGTTGGGCATTGAGCTTGCGAAGACTATGAGTCTGAATTATTCGAATCAGGAGACTAGTGTTACGGTTGGAGAGAGTGTTAGAGATGAGGATGGTTTGTCTCTCATTCCATTTCCTGCATATCTGCAGGAGTCTGGAGAGGAAATGTCCAGCTAACCACCTCCAGTCTTCATACTCCAATCGACCGCTCCTGGCGACATCAACGACGGCCTCATGGAACTCCTAATCATGATAAACGCCTGCAAGACCGCCTCAGCACGCCGCATCACAGCCGTCATCCCCAATTTCCCCTACGCTCGTCAAGACAAGAAAGACAAATCCCGAGCTCCCATCTCCGCAAAGCTCATCGCCAATATGCTGCAAACTGCTGGCTGCAACCATGTCATCACAATGGACTTGCACGCTAGTCAGATTCAGGGCTTCTTCAATGTGCCGGTTGATAACCTATATGCGGAACCGAGTACATTGAGGTGGATTAGGGAGAATCTGAATATTTCGGAGTGTGTGGTTGTTAGTCCTGATGCGGGTGGTGCAAAGAGGTTAGTCCTATATCTTTTTTCCCTGGATACTCGAGACAATCACGAGAAACATCAGAAGTTCCGTCAAGAAATTATACTAACACCCCACAGAGCAACATCCATAGCCGACCGCCTCGACCTCGGCTTCGCCCTCATCCACAAAGAGCGCGCCCGCCCCAACGAAGTCTCCCGCATGGTCCTCGTCGGCGACGTCGAAAACAAAACCTGCATCCTCGTCGACGACATGGCCGACACCTGCGGCACGCTCGCCAAAGCCGCCGAGACGCTCATCACGCACAAAGCTCGCGAAGTCGTCGCTATCGTCACGCACGGTATCCTTTCCGGCAATGCGATCGAGATTTTGAATAAGAGTCAGCTGAGTCGTATTGTGGTGACTAATACGGTGCCGCTCCAGGATAAGGAGAGTCGGTGTGAGAAGTTGAGGGTTATGGATATTAGTCCCACTTTGGCGGAGGCGATTAGAAGGACGCATAATGGGGAGAGTGTTAGTTTTTTGTTTACGCATGCGCCTACGGATTAGACGGGTGATGTTCTCCATGGAGGAATGGGGTAAGAAGGAGGTCTCTTTGACTTTATGGAAGCGTGAGAGAGTGGGTACTCTTGTGGAAGAGACAGTCAAGCTAGTAGGCAGGCAGGTGTGGAGATTCTTGGTTCGGCGTAGAGGTGTAATTGGACGGGTAGTCTCGCTTTTGTATTCGTTTGCTTTAAAAACATACGGCGGCTTCATTACAAAGCAATGTCGTGGTGTGTATACATGCATCCGTTCGTATTGCATAGATTGAATCTAAATTTATATATTCTTCCAGGCTGGATGTGGTTTTTGTTCTTCTTTAAGTATTTAGAGTTGTAATGGAGTATGGGGAACAAAGTGGGAACAAGATAACGTATAATTCACATGGCATGCTTGCATACATTTGGATGTGACTCAAGATGTGACTTGATTCTTGTGATAAGAGTGTGAGATTGGAAGAAAGTACAGCCATGAGACTGCGGGGGCTGTTGACAGGTGGCGGCAGTCCAGTGTTAATGAGGACCGAAGTAATGGCTGACGAAAATTTGAGGTTGGTCACTGATTGAAGCCTGACAACATCACATATCAGGCCACTGTCACACGAATGCAAGTCAGAAATACAGTCATAACGTCGTAGTCAAATGAGCTTTTGAAGAACGCCTAGCTACATGCCATATGCATTGCAGAGTATCTTTGCCCATAAACCTGTAGGAAGAAAAGAAGAAAGAGGAAAAATAGGACATCATCAACCTCGCGTCATCAAAGGAAGACTTTCAAGGTATCCATCCCGTTGCTTCTCTTCTTTATCTTATGCTAGCCCGAAATACAATCAATTCCCATTGCCCGATTATGCTCCGACCGAAGAACAAGAAAAGGATATGCTTTACTTGCGCATCGACGAGGCTCTGCGCTTGCGGAGATCAGCTCGGGAGGCCTTGGCTTCGGTGACACGCTTGGCGAGGACTTGAGCGTACTCGTTCTGGAGGTATATTAGTATTTGTGTTCTGAGGGAGGAAGTTTGGGCAGACGTACAGCAGCATCCTTGGTGCGCTCAGAGTTGCGGCGCTTGAGTGCGATGCGGTGGCGCTTGTGTTGCAGACGTTGAGGAGTAACCAGACGTTGGATCTTTGGTGCCTTGGTGTATGGCTTCTTGCCCTCACCCTTTGGCTGAACCTCACGACGGATAACGAACTTGCGGACCTAAATTCAACAGCACTTCGTTAGCAAAAAAATTCATCTCACACTCTGGAACACTGCTGGCTCCGTCTGCCCACTTTTGACAAAATGAACAGGCAGAAGCAGCAGGCCAGGCGAAGTAGATATACGGGGTACGTACATCATCTTCCTTGGTGAGGCCGAAGAACTTGCGGATCTTCGTGGCACGCTTGGGACCAAGACGCTTGGGGTGGACGGTGTCGGTGATACCTGGGATGTCGTTGTCGCCTTGCTTGACGATGGAGAGGGCAAGGACAGAGAGGTCCATGGCGACGATGCATCCACGGACGGACTTGCGCTTGCGCTCACCGGTTCGGCGGGGACGGTAGCAGGAGTGGCCGTCAGAGAGCAGGAGACGGACACGGGTTGGGTGCATGACTCCCTGCTTCATTGGGAAACCTTGCTTGTCGTTACCGCCGGTGATCTTGAAGATGTAGCCCTTGAACTCGTCGCCGACGCTGTCTCCGGGAACCTCTTGGCCCATTCTGTATGCCATATTAGGATATTTTCCATCTCGTTTTCATCGCGCATTGCGATAGTCTTTTGGATCCCGTACCTCTTGTCCATGAAGACACGGAGCTTGCGGTCATCTTCGATCTCGATGAGCTTCTGGCTGCCATTGGCAGGCTGTTGAAATTGTCAGTCCTTGTCCATATTCTCCCTCTGCGACCTCAACATCGAAAACTTTGCGCGCGGTGGATGTAGTGGTGGAACGTACGAAGGAGATGTTCTGGAAGAGAGATAGATGTTAGCAGTTGATCGCAATTGATGGTATTATCATGCGTGGGAGACGTACCAGCTTCATCGTGGCTGTTGTCGTTGGTTGTCGTGATTTCTGTCGATGAAGGCTTGCTCCCAGAAATTCTGCAATGGTGGGAATCGTTAGCGTGTGGGATGGAAAGGGCGCTACTCGAAGCGACCACCTGATCATGCACTGCAGCTAGTCATGTGACTGGACAATAAACAAGAACAACGAACCTCAATATCCTGTGCCTCGCGACTTCTATTAGGGATCGTATATTGTCTCGGGAAGTATGTGGTGTGCTAGATCTCTCGGCGTATGATCTTGCCTGAAATAATTGGTTAGATGAGACCATGGAGCCTTGGGTCTTGGACTTACGGAAACGTGGGATCACGTTGAAGTAAGCAAGAATGACAACGAACAGGACGAATCTCAGAACCAGCAAGGACAAGTTGGAGGATGCTTGATCGTCGTATTTGACGTCGATTTGCTCAATAAGTTCCTTTGGCCAAGGAGTCGGAGTTGGTTGATGGCTGCAAAGTTAGCTCGGATCGGAAAATCCTTTGACCGCCCCCTCAAGCTAGGCCGAAGATGGGCCGTTACTCGAGGAGTAAACAAACCTCCCCGTTTGAACACGCGAATGGAGGATTCCTGACGGTATGGAGTACTCACAAGGTGGAGGTGCGATTGTGCGCAACCGTACTGTTTGTCAAATTGCGGTGTGCGACATCAAATACGAGACGCATCTCGTTGTTGGTGTTGTTGGAGGTTGAAGGAGCGATCTCCCAGTGGTGAGGAGACAAGTCTGGTGTACTGGAAGAGCACTAGCGCGTCCGTCGAGCAGACAAGCCTGGACAGGCCGCTTTATGAAGACACACTGCCGCTATACATGATATTGTCCTTCTGTAGTGAAGGTATTGTAAGATCCTTTAGCAAGAAAATTGACTTCATATCTAGAAGTTCACTTGCATCTAGATTTAGCCATTGTGAGAAGGAACCCAAAATCGTTCCTTGTGCAGGTTGTCAATCTTTTACGACATTTGGAACTCTCAATTTGATGAAACCCATCAAGGAAATTTTCACAGCGCTCATGATCAAGATGCCTTCCATTCCATGCAACTCCTTCGAAATGAATGTAACCTTTACCTTTAGAGCTGCTCAATCATACGCATAACTCCCCACGTCTCGTCTCCTCTCTCCTACTTATCTTTTCAGATATCCTGAACATCGCCGTCCATCAAAACATTGACCGGAGTCTGGCATTGAGAGGCAATGTCCGTAATTGTAATTAACACATTGAATTGGTGAAAGTCTCATCTCAGGGGTTTGACTGCCCTTGGAGCCAGACTCACTGCAGCACCGTGGTCACGTACTGAGAGTTGAAGACAGAAGATTCTTGTAATTCTTGAGCGGTTAAGCCCTATAGTAGCCAAGACTTGAGTTTCGACATAATCAGACTGGGGAAGATGTCGGACATGGGACTCATCCTTTGCAGTAGACCATATCCGTTCGTGACATTTGAATGCTCAGCTATGACTGCATTCAAATATCTTCGATACACAATCACGGCCTAGACCAGCTGTTGCCATTGTGCTGCTGGTCTCCCACTCACCCTGGATACAAAAGGAGATCATTCCACAAATTCTATTTGTTACTTTTCTTCCTTACATCCAAACAAGGAATTCCCATTCAAAGCAAAGAGCCCCAGTTGGGGCTTCACTTTTACAGTCCCACGTTCTTCGCATTTGCTCCTTTTGTTGTCAACTTTCGCCCTCTCTCAGGACTTGAACCCACCATGTCAGCCCACTATGTCTACATTCCTCTCAGGAGAGGCTTTCGTATCACAGGCTGGTTACTTTTCCTCACAGTCTTCCTCCTCACCACGATCACGACCCTTATGGCCAACGGCCTGGGAATACGTGTTCCGTGTCCGTTCCTTTCCTAATTTGAGCTCCAAAGCTCGTTTCAGCGTCCTAATTTAAGTTGGACTGCTGGAAATCATGGGATATTGAGACTCTCTTATTGTTACTGACATGGCCTTACAGATTCCCTGGTTACAGCTTCAGGTGTAGTCTTGTTGGACAAGTTGGGGGAAACATTGTTGAGGAAGGTCAGCTTAGCTTGGGCGGAGGAGGCGAGGAGGGAAGGGAGGGAAACTGGCGAGTGGAATGATAGTGATAGTGAGGATGGGAATTATGAGGTCGATAGTGACTGATTGGTGCTTGGATAGCATTCAATCTGGAGTAAAGATATATCACACTATAAGATCACGAGAATTAACGAAAGATCTCTTATAACAGATTAGAGCAGCACAGGGTAATAACCATAGTATTAAAACTTAATAGAAGTCACTCGTTTCCAGATGATAAAGTCTACTTCAATTAGATAAGAGCACATGTATGATGTTTTCTATTTTGGAATGCTCTTATCAGAATCCTGGACGACCTTACGTTGAACGAGCAAAAATACACGAATATCCAACGCATCAAACTATTTCACTTTCCCAACGATATTTCATTGTCTACAAATATCTCTCCCTACATCCTTAGTTCTACTATCATCTCCACCGCCAAATATACGGCTTCATCTCGTCACCCAGCTCAAGATATGATTCCTCAATATCACGCATAGAACCCCCTAACCCAAGCCGAGGATCTCCCTTCCCTTTCCCTATTTCCTCTTTCGACGCTGCTCTCGCAACGTCAGAACGGATTTACTTGAGCTTTTCACCTTCTAAGGGAATCTTGCTATCAATTTGAGGAGTATGAGATGTGGTGGTTTTCCTCTCGTTGGGGTAGAGTTCTTACATCGTCAGGGGATGCCTGCCTTCCCAGTTCGTTCACATGTTTGATCCCACGTCTCGGATGTGATCTTGCCCTTTTCCAATGGTTCTATTCTCCCCTGAACCCGTCATGGGATGCCTGTCTTCAATATTCACTCGCATATCTGGGCCCACGCCTCGGAAGTCAGTTCACTCTTTCCCTTTTACTGCTTGGGCAGGTGGATCTTCTTCGGATTCAAGACCTATCTTGACGTTAGTGGAAGGCTTGATCCCTTTTTTCTTTCAGCGATGTTGCTTGTTTGACCCTTTTTCCGTTTGTCTCCTTTCCGATGAACAATCTTCTCCTCACGAAGACCCTCTCTATAATCGAGCATTGGCCCGATTACCAAAGCAGAGAGCCAGAGGACTGCGACTGATATCTTTGGTATAAGCTCATGACACTCCTAGACGACGGTAGAAGCAAACGAAGATTCTGCATCTGGAAACAGATGGCTCCTTCAAGGTGAAAAAGACGGGTTCTAGAAAGGACAGAGAGTGGGGAGACATACACACAGCATACCACCACTTGCCTTCCAACGCCCGCTGTACGATGGTTTGGATGACGAAACTCAAGCTTAAGAAGAAGCCGGCTATGATCGTCATTTGCGATATTAGTATGAGGAGATTTGCGGCATGGGTGCGCGCATCCTCGTTGTTTGTAAGGTACGACAATTCGGATGTGGATTTCGTCATGTTGGATACTGGTCGTACGTGGTCGTGAGAGATGGAACTGGGTGGTTGGGTTGGAGAGCGGTTTCTAGTGGTTGTGTAAGCTAGAACGTAGATCAGCCAGAGAGTATCGTGGCGATAGGCGTAGTTTTGTTGCATTTTGACAGGAAGTAATGGAGACTAGGAGAAGTCTTGTTTGCGAGCGAGTTGGAATGTTGGAGTTCTTTTATAGGGAGAGGGGTAGTGAGAGAGCGTACGGCTCAAAGACGCGAATACTTGACTCCGATCATGATATCTTTGAGCTTGGGCTATAGTTATGAGTTTGAAGGCAGGATAGTAATAAAACGCCGTGGACCTCTGGAATCACAAGCGAAGGGAAGAACGAGTCAAGTCTAGAGCTCAGGAATCGAGAGGTTGCCATTGCTAATACGTGGTCGTTGTAAAATCAAGACAAATTTGTAACACAGCCCTTTTGCTATCTGATCAAAGAGAATTTCAGTCATGGCGGTGGCAGTTTAGTTACTGTGCGACGCTCGCCTCCAAATATCAACAAGTGGTCCTCCGATACCAAATATAGGATCGGATTCTGGTAGAGGAACAGCTCTAGCATTTGATGCCTTCAGCTTTGTCTCTTGCTCGTCCGCTTTGCAGAAATTGTTATCCCAGTGGGGACTTCCTTCCGGGTAAAGGCCGACATATTCATAGTCATCGCTGCTCTTCAGGCCTACGATCATCATTCATCAGCATCAAGAATGTAACTTGATGGAAGTTGTAGTAGCTTCGAGAATGGAGCTATGACATGCCCACGTACTGCAATGTGCCACACCTGCAGGGAGAACAATAGCGTCCCCAACATCCAAATCCAGCAACAAATCGTCTTCTGTCTCCGGGTCTAGAGGTCCTCTGCCCAGCAGCAACCGACTACGACCTCTGAATACTGCATAGCATTCATGCGTTACACTATGATAGTGATGGGCGCCGACATGCTTGAAAACCCCACCCTTCAACCACTTATTCGGCTCGATGCGAGCGCATGTTGACTCGGGAGTGGGGTTAACTGGCAGTGCGGATCGGTAGACCAGCACTGGGAGTGGAGAGTTCGGAACGTGCGACGTCGAGTTTTTGATGAAGTACTGTTCTGGGGCAGGTGTTTCTGATGGCATCTTGTACTGTAATGAGTATGTTGTAGTTCGATGGATGTTACGTCTCGAAAGGAGGGTAGTCTTTAGCTTTGGCGGGGTAAGTGGCTTGGCCGATCAGTTCGTAGCCTCAAGAGCAGCATTCCTCCAGCAATCGACTGCTGTGTTCATATCGCATCCTCGGCATCCCAAGTCCCAACAGGTTCCGGCCGGATAGAGAATATAATCTTGTACTTGACGATCTCCACGACCTCCAATTGCTCCGTCCTATCCTCCCCCTCCTCGCTATCAACATCCATCCGCGCCTCTCCCTCGATATTCCTCCTCCTGATGACAGCCAGCGCTTTGGGAAGCTTCTTCACTTCGCCTGTAAGCCTTTGATGCTTGCCCACATACAGATATACGCGCTTCATCCACCCCGTTTTACTATTGTCTGCGGGATCGTAGTCTGGGAAAATCAACCGTCCAACTGGTGTTTGTTGTGATGCAACGCCGCTCTGCGATCCTGTCGTTGTGGAGTCCTCATCATCGTGAGAGGGCAGATTGATTGTTCCTTGCATTTCTAGCAAAGCGAGTCCCGAGGGCGTCTGTAGAAGTTGGGGAAGTGGGTTTGGTATTTTGCCGTGGGGCACAAGAGGCTTGGGATGGACTTCGACTTTGGACATTTTGAGGGTGTAGCGGTGGTGGGGAACCGATGGGATACAGAATTTCCTGGTTGTGAAAAACACTGAGAACTATAGAAAAAGTGGTGAGGGTACAGTGGAATAAAATCCAGCACCAAAGGGTTCTCGCGTCTGGCAACGCGACCTGAGTACCCAGGCGGTTCATCCTCGGGTGGGAATGTCGACGCTGACTAAGCCATTTCACGAACCTGTTCAATATCGTTCTATGCTTCTACTACTTCATAGCGATATCGAATCACATCGACACCAGTCCGTGTCGTTCTATTGTATATCCGGACATCTCATGATTCAGTTCCTCCCTCCGCCGCCATCACAGTGTCCACCGCTTTTCTCAAATTTCTTAATCCTGATTCCTGAGGAATGACTCCAAGAGGAGAGAACGGATTCCATCTGCACCTTTCACTCTAGCTGCATTTGTATCCGTCCACCCGAATTACTGGGTCTTGATCGCCATAATCTTATCAGATTTTTCAGACTCCACTTCAGGGCCCTACATACTCTCTGCTTTTTTTGCTTCAATTTCTCCTGTCTTCACCCGGGACCGCCTTTCTATTTCTGATCTTCTCTCTGCGATAGAGGAGAACATCGTGGATGTTCATATTGAAAGTGTGCAACATATGCAGTGTTTTGGCCCCCAATTCTGGCCAAAAGTATTGAGAATTCGACTTATTACTTTGCGAGACAGGTGGGATCTGACGTCCTATTTCCCGCAGTCGTTTTAATGAGCCACTCGCTCTCCTTCCCGTTCCAGATTCATTGACTTGTGAAAATCATGTTCATATGGCAGAGAGCCATGTGTCTGACATGCGGCAAGCGCTTCGGACTCCAATGAATTTGCTTCCTCGATCCGGCCCTTCATTGCAAGCGTTTATTCCGTTCAATCTAAAATTTCTATTTGTCAACGAAATCTCTAGCGTAGCTGGATGCGGCTGAACAGCATGAGATGAAGCTTTCTCATCGGTGCTATGTTCTATCTCGTTTCGGACCAATTCTCATTGGAGAGCAAGACTCCGCTCTCTTGCAAGGAGCTTCACGTGGCGATAGCCAAGATAGCTTATTTCTTCGCTGGGTCCCTCTTGTTCACACTGCCTTCCGATGTCCAATCGCAGCAGTACGATCTTTCCACTTCCTCGGTCGATAACCCACTCGACCGATCTGATAAGTTGTCTTGGCAACTTTAGTGCTCTCCGAGAGGTCAGTGGACGTAGGCAATGGGCCGTTGCCTTCTAGTGTATCACCGACATCGCGTGGGTGCATGGAAAAAAGTTTGCGAAGGGAAAGTCTCAAAGCGATTTCATTGGAAAATTGGGTCGAAAATGCAGGTATTTAAGCTGCCTAGTACCCATCTGCAGTTGAAAGCTTGTCTTTCCCAGCATCTCTTGGTCTTCACTTGGCACACTCGGAGCAGATCGTCGACCAATCTTGAGCTACAAGATGAAGGCATTCCCGTCATTTGCGAGAGCGACACCTGATGTTGTCCCTGTCGAGGAAAAGACACCAAATGAATCTGATAAGGAGGCTGGTGTCGTGGTCAATGATGCCAATTTCGAGGGTCTTACACCGGAGTTTCAGCGCGGTGTTCAGAAGATGCAGGCTACGACTCAAGTTTGGAGCACTACTCATCTGGTATTTGCATACATCAAGTGAGTAAATCCCTTTTATTGGTAGAGCATTCCCGGCCCCATACGCCAGCAATAAGCGACGCAGCCATACCCCGAGCTCTAGTTACTAACGAGCCTTCAGCATCTGGGTTATTTACTTCGTCACAGCTTTGCAAAGCAACATGTCTGCAGCTCTCACGCCATACGTGACCAGCTCGTTCCAAGAGCACTCTTTGACTGCCACTGTCAGCATTGTATCCAGTCTCATGTCCGGCCTCTGCATCCTACCTCTGGCCAAGATTGTGGATATTTGGGGACGACCTAATGGCTTTATCTGCTCTGTCTTCCTGTCAACCGTTGGCCTCATTATGATGGCTGCTTGCCAGAACGTGGAGACTTATGCTGCTGCACAAGTGTTTTACGGAATCGGGTAAGTGTCTTTGTCGACTTGTGTCTACCTTTACTGACAGTCTATATAGTCAAACCGGCGTCAACTTTGGCCTCACAGTCTTCATCGCAGATACGTCTCAATTGCGAAATAGAGGACTGATGTTCGCTTTTGTCTCCTCTCCATATATCGCAACTGTCTGGTGTGGTGGACCAGCCGCCGAGAGCTTTCTTAAACATGGAGGATTTAGATGGGGCTTCGGAACTTTTTCCATCGTCCTACCTGCAATGTGCCTCCCACTCTGGGGTCTTTTCGTATGGAACTACCGTAAGGCCAAAAAATCCGGACTTGTTCCGGAGGAGAAGAGCGGCCGAACCTTCACTGAATCTCTCAAATATTACGCCATCGAGTTTGACATTGTAGGAATATTTCTCATTGCAACAGGACTTGCCCTGTTCCTTCTGCCATTCAGTCTTTACTCTTACCAGAAGGACCAATGGCGTTCTCCCATGATCATCGCAATGATCATCATCGGCGGTCTCCTTGTTGTCGCCTTCGCTCTCTGGGAGCGCTATGGTGCGCCGAAGAAATACATGCCATTTGAACTCCTCGCCGACAGAACAATTCTCGGCGCATGTATCCTAGGAGCCGTGCTTTTCGTTGAGTTCTACATCTGGGACAGCTATTTCTCGTCCTTCCTCCAAGTTGTCAATAACCTGACAGTAACTGAAGCCTCCTACGTCGTCAACATCTACAGCATCGGCTCTTGCTTCTGGGCACTCGTCGTTGGCACGCTGATCCGTGTCACTGGCCGCTTCAAATGGATCGCTATGTACTTCGGCGTTCCCCTCACCATCCTCGGTGTCGGTCTCATGCTCAAGTTCCGCCAGCCAGACTCCCCTCTCGGCTATATCATCATGTGCCAGATCTTCATCGCATTATCAGGCGGCTCACTCGTAATCTGCGAACAAGTAGCTGTAATGGCCGCCACAACACAGCAATACATCGCCGTCGTCATCGCCATGGAAAATGTCTTCACCTACACCGGCGGCGCAATTGGATCTACCATCGCTGGAGCTATATGGACTGGTGTCTTTCCCAAGAAACTCGTGGAGTATCTTCCCGCCGAATCGCAGGGCAACTTTACGTCCATCTATGGGGATCTGACGATGCAGCTGTCTTACCCCGTTGGAAGTGCTACGAGAATCGCGATCCAGGATGCGTATGGTGAGGCGCAGAAGATGATGATCATTGCTGCGACGGCGGTGTTGGCTATTGCTGTTGTTTGTGTTTGTCTGTGGAGGGACATCAAGGTTAAGGATTTTAGACAGGTTACGGGGAATGTGATCTAGAATTGGTGGGTAAAAATTGTATCGGTATGCGATATTACAGGGGTAAGTAAGGGGCCACGCGAGTCTGTGTAAAGAGACAAAGGGCATGCATCCATATGGATGGGAATCCATCAATACCTCAGAAAAATTCCAGAGGCATACTGTAACCTGTTTGTAATTATAATTATATTATAACAATTTATACTTGCAATTAGCCATCTATGCATTTTGTTCTCCGAACGCCCTTTATGTTATCATCATCCGCAGTCGCAGTCCCGTCTGCCCTTCTCTGCTTTCCTCAATCACTAGCAGATTATTTCCAGACAGCCTTTCAGAGCTGCCTGTCCCCATGGATCTAATTTTCAGAGGCATACCAACCGCGAGCATCCAGCTCGGTCGTACGTCCCTACCAATCATAGTTTGCCGTCATATTCGACTCCAACCTCTTCATTTCAGCGCGCGATACCAGACTGCGTATCCAGCCTCTCGATATTCGCTCATCATCGGCAACAGTCCCGTCTTCAATCGCTTGTCCCCGATATCTTTTCTCTCTACTAAGCTCCAGCAGTCACTCTAATAGTCTTCGCCACACTCGGAACCCCATTCGCATTCAGCGCAAAAACCATCCAATAACCCGGCAACGCAACCCCAGGATCCCCAGGAATCGTAATCGTATTGCTCGTCCCACTGATCCCACTATCAAAAGCCAGACGCCTCTGATCAGTATTGACCGTATGCGTCGCACTCCCATACCTTATCAACGAGAATCTCGTCACCGGCGAATCGGTAACAACTGTAATCGACCCCCCAACACCCACCGTACTCGGACACGACGTAATAACCGGCCTCGTAGCAGCCGTCCCATCACTATTAAACAGATACCCCGGGCTGTAAATCTCCGCATCCACGTGATTCACCGAACAACTCCCGCAGAGCCCACCACCAGCCGTAAATACCGTGCCGTCGAGTAATAAGAGTGCAACGCTGTGGTAACACCGCGGGATCTGATGCGGTGGCATGAGATCGAATGTCTGAGTAGAGGGATCCCACATCTCGGGCTGGAAGATGGCGTTTGTGTCGGTGAATGTTACGGGGTAGGGTTGGCCTCCTATCACGAAGACTTTGCCGTCTGGGAGGACCACGGCGTTGGCGAAAGAGCGCGCGTAGTGCAGGGATGGTAGCGTGGCTACGCTGGGTTTGCTGCCGGGAGAACCAATGGTGATCAAGTGGGTGGCGGCGGAGGCGGCTGCGTTCTCGTAGGAGGGTGCGCCGGCAGTGGTGAAGATTTTGCCGGCTGCGGCGTCGTAGAGGACGGCTACGCCGCACATTGCATCGTCTGAAGGGAGGGAGTTAGTACGGTAAGGCTTGATATAGACCTGGGGTATGTGTAGGAGATGACTTGAGGCCATGGACACGACTGGGGAACGGAGGGGCAACCGGGGGAGAACACTTACTATCTGAAGCGCGTGTGCCTACTGATGTGACTGCACCATCGCCTTTAGCATCATACCAGTGCATGTTTTTGCTAGGTCCTGCTTGGAAGATCGTTGCATTGGACCAGGCGAAAAGCCAACCCTGTTGAAAGATGTCCGATCAGCGAGGGTTGCACGCAAGCGAATGTTTACCTTGTTTTAGGACTGAGTTCGGGCAAGGACAGCCTCATCTGTTTATGGATGGAATGAAGCCATGAAGAATACTTACATGATTATCTGATCTGTATATTCCGTTGTTATCGTTGGTCAACATGGGACCGACTGGACATCCTGGAAGCATTATCCACTTATTTGTTGCTGGATCATAGATCTCTGCGTCCTTGCCGCCGCGATCGCTGGGATCTGCGAGCCAGGAACCTCCAATAATGAATGCTACCTTGAAATTAGCATTAATATATATGGAAGTGTTGAGGAGGCCAGGAAGAAAGGTAGACTGATCTTGGATTGAAATCTACGAATTCACGAGGAAGCATGGTCTTCAGGAAGACATGCCGCACCATTCAAAGAGCAATGACAAGAGGGAAGGTACGTACTGCGACCATCAGACAGCGTAGTCTGCCCCTGGTACCCTCTCAAAAGATTCATCTCGGACATAATCGACCAAGAATCGCTCCCTGGCGTGTAACCGCTGACAACCGCAGCATCTTGCCCGCCACTCAATATCGATCGGCCATTAAAATCATGCGACATTCCCGGACAAAACATGTCATGTTTCGTCTCCGCCACATTCCTCTGTGTTACTGCTTTCGTCGCAAAATTATAGATCGCCGTCCAAGTGTTGCCGGTCCCAGCACCACCGTTAATCTTTCCACTACGTGAGAAGGTAATCACGTTCCCGCTTTCTGGAACGATGAATGCACCTGCTGCGACGATGCCAAGTTGGAATACTGAGCCCCATTTTCCGCGGCTGGGAGTGCCCGGGGTGGATGAGTTGGTCGCGACCGAGATGCCGAATTCGGCGGCGCTGGTCCAGGGGCCACGGTTGCCGGCTTCGGTTAAGGCGGTGATGCGGACGTAGCGAGCTGATGCAGGGGGGAATGTGATGGCTTTGAGTGTGGCATCATCCTTGAAGGTGCCATTTGTAGCGAAGATCCAGGTTCGGCTGTCGGTGCTGGTTTCGATCTTGTACTGGCCTATGTTGCCATTGAGGGGTTTACCGACGGCGACGTCTTGTCGGGGGAGGTAGGTGAAGCCGCTACATAACACGTCAACATTGAACAGGCATGTGGACATAGAAATGTTGAAGTCAGGGTGGTTTATGCTTGAAGTGAAAGAAGCAAAGGAAAGTGATACATACGTGACCTGCTGAGCAGTTCCAAGATCAAGAATGGCATTGTGAGGTAACTGAACAATATCCGGCTTGTATTTGCTATGCCAGATTGAACTTCGAATACCATCAATAGCTTTGGGTCCTTCATTTCCAGTCTGGAAGCTGTCCACGCTGATGGAGTATATCGTGGCTGAACTCGTTGGGGCAGTAGTTGTAGCCGAATACGTGTTTGAACTCCCCGAGGCACTCGATGTGCTTGATGTAACTGGCACACTCGAAGTACTGGACGAACTCAACGTACTTGAAGTGCTCACTCGACCCGACATGCTTGATGTAATTGACACGCTAGGACTGACTGACCTACTCAAGCTACTGGAAGTGCTCGAGCTGCTCGAAGCAACACTGATTGACGGGCTTGTGACCACACCAAATTCGGCCGCACTTGTCCATGGTCCACGATTCCCAGCTTCTGTGTACGCGATGATTCTGACGTATCTGGCGCGTGCCTCTGGAAAGGAATCGGTCTTGAAATCTCTGGTATCGGGATAAACTGATTTAGAAACCACGGTTGACCATGTTATATTGTCCGAGCTTCTGAAGCGAGATGCGAATGTCAGCAAGCTACATCTTGAACATGGAGAGCAGTGAAAGCTGTTCTCGCTACGCCAGTTTCGCACGTAAGACTGACATGCAAACGCAAAATAACAATTGAAGCAGCAATTGATGCTTTGTCATAACATACATCTGAATATCATGTTGTCCAATATTCCCGTTCAGCGGAAGTCCAGCCTTGACGTCCTGCCGAGGCAAGTACGTAAATCCTCTAACTGACGTGACCGCCCCCAGATCCAATGTCGCGGTATGCGGAAGTGGCGCTGCGGTGGGCTTGTACAGACTGTGCCAAAATGTGGCATTGTTCCCATCGATAGCATTTGTGCCTACCACACCCATACTGGTCTGCTGATCACTGACTGTGATGGAAATTGCAGCAGCGAGGCATGACCATGCCGAAACGAGAGTTATCTGTATCCACAACGCGAACATATCGAAGCAATTGAAACAAATCAGAAATAAAATGACGAGAAGATGAGGAAACAACAAGAGAAAACTTTTGGAAGGGTGGAAAGCGAGAAATGGAAGGTCTTGGCGCGCGAGACATTGCCATGTATATATAAGAAAGATACTGAATTCTTGGGATGCCGAATTCGTCCCCCTGCCTATCACCCGCATCGCCAAGTACATACGAGGATAACATACGACATCAAATCAAATCGGTGCAGAATGTTTGCTTTGGTGGCGCACCGGCGTGCAGACCGAAGCTCAGTCTAGAACTTATCCTGTACAGATCAGCACATCTAGCATCGACGGCCATGCTGTCAGCACTCCCCTCAAATCTTCATGGCTGACCCCTCTTACCTCCCTGGGTTTACTTCCCGTGCCCCTGGGACTGTTGATCGTGCGTTATTGCGGTATTTACTAGGCTCGTTTGGTTTCCTGTTTTGGTATTTAGTACGCGTTTAGTGCCCCTCGCTCCCCGTCGCTGCAGATTTCGGTTCCAATTGGTCGGTTCGATTGTCACAAGCCCGATCCCATCGAACGGAGAATTACCATAGAATGTCTCACAAGACTTGCTAGCCATAGAATAAGTAGTCGTTCCAGCCGTTGTTCGAATATTTGCCCAATGGCCAGTGCTCATGAGTCGAGGACACGATGGATTGATGCAGTCGACAGTAGTGCACCCCCATTTCCTGTTTTTATTAACTCTGGAGCTTCCAACCGAAGCTATAAAGGTCTGCGTCCGATCTTGGGAGCGGGATACGAGGTGCAATAACCTAAACGTAAACCTGGTGCCATTCAGTAAATCTTTGATCGGATATTCGGGGATGGAGTAGGCTGATTTGATCACATTTACGTACCTGTGCATCTGATCGCGGGGAGACTTAATGTCTCTTCATTTCCCAGCCACCGGCAATTCATTATTGAGAAATTCGACCCTTTGAAAAGTTCCAGAGCTGATGCTGTCTTGTGTCTGAGTCCGTCATGAGTGAACTTTTCTTGCTACCCCACGGCCAAGAAACCAACTGCAGGGCCAGCGCAAGCAGACGGAACAACGGCTGTCAAAGTCGCGCAAGTATCCTACTTGTGGCTTGAACTTGCGAGTCCCAGAAAGCCTAAAGATGTTCTATCATGTTAGTGCGGCCGGGCGTGGTATCGTGAGCTTTGTGGCCGAATCTTCAGCGCTGTGCGGTAGCATAGTCTAGGCTACTCGGGCCCTTTAGCTTCGGCCGTAGACGTCTGAGCTGAACAACCTTCGCCACGGAACTCAGGTATTGACTCGCTGAAGAAATGCAAGAGGACCAAAGCGGACACGGGGTTGACGTCGTTGTAAAGGGGGAGCTTAAGTCTGCGGGACCTTTGAGTTTGCGAGACAAATTGTTGGAGGCAGGCAGAAGACAAGCACGGCTCGCGGAATTGTCCCGGTCACATTTACGGCTGAGTCACATGACGAACTTGGAGAACGTTCTTTTCCATTAAAGCGCTTACCCGGCAGAGCACACGCGCTCAGTGCGTAGCAGTGAGATTCTGTTTTCGCTTTATTCAAGAGTTTTCAGGGCTCAGCCCGTGGCGCTTCGCAGGCCCGACAGTGTGGCTCTGGGTTGAGCTGCTGCTAAGCGAGACTTAACCATTTCCGGCGTCAACCCCCCTTCAGCGCTTGCCTCGGATATCGCATATGCCAGTAAACACCAGTGTGAGACATGTCTCGCTTGTCGAATCTTTCAAAGCTCCAACTTGTGGCTTTCGGGCTCAAAAGATGGGCGCTGACGAAAGGGGCTGATATTTAGGCGAGTGGTATTGATGTCTGATGTCAACAATCTTGGAGCACTTACCCACGGTAGCATGGTACACGCCCTATGAGCCTCTTTGTCTCACTTGTTCAATTGCCTTCAAAGTCTATGTGTTGCGCTTCCCGGCCAGAACAACGTGCTCTGACGAAAGGGACTGAAAATTAAGTGAGAAATTCACTTCTTCCGTGATTCTTCCTCCCATATGGTTCCTCACAGGCTCTGAAATCTGACTGACTGATAGATACTTCTAGATCGTGTATCAGGTAGGAGCTTATAGGGTTGGAAGAATCATATCAAGCCATCGGAAGCGAAAAGTGAGCGAAGAAGCAGGACGGCTTTTTAGCCTGTGTGACCTTCAGCCCCACTGCCTTCTTGCGCTGACAGACTGGAACTATAGACGATGAAGAATTTACCTGTAATTCCTTGAGTCTATCAAACATCGTCGAGAACAAGAAGCAAGGAAAGAACGGAGGAGAGGCCAGAAAGATACCCAGCATACCGTCAAAGCCACTTCCTAAACCAATCCAAAACTTGCGTCACCGTATCCTCTAAGATCTTCCTCTCCGCCGGATCATCTGGATTTCCTCTAACACTGAATCCATGCCGTCCCGGCTCATAGGTCTTGTGTTCCATCTCCGGAACCTTCCTCCCCTCCTTCCTCTCCCTCTCATGAATCGCCTCCACCTGACCCTTCGACTTATAACTCACCGCAATATCCTCCTTGCCCCAACCATAACTGACCGGCGCAACCAACTTCTCAAAATCCTCCCCAATCACAAGATTACTTGGATGCAGCGCAACGGCCGCGCCAATCAACGGAACTTTCAGTCCGTCCTCCAGCTCAATCATCTTCGACTCCAGCCCAGCACGAATCGCATACCTTCCTCCCCAGCACATTCCCACCATTCCGATTTTCTTGCCTTTCAGCACACCAGTGTCTCTTCTCAATTTCTCCAGGAACTCCATACACTCACGATCCGTCTCGGCGGCTTTATGCCGCATTTTCCAGAGCACGAAATTTGGTGCTGAGGCGAGGATCCCGGTGTATTTTGAGAATGTGCCGAGGGCTTTCTCGTCGACGGGAAGGAGTACATCGGCGATTTTGAGAGAGACTGGGTCGCCGTGGAAAAAATCCGGGAGGTAAACGAGGTACTCGCCGGAGGCGGCGTAAGAGTCCGCGATGAGTTTGTTGTTGGGGAGGCCGAGGCCGAAGATGTCGGAGTAGACGACTATGATGGCGCGGGGGTCTGGGAGTGAGGTTAGTATCGACTTTCATTGAAACGGATGTGGAGGGAAGATGGATCGGCAGTGAGACAGAAATCCGGGCAAGCAATATGTAGATGAGTTCGTGACTGGATGATACGTACTAGTCCTGTTGCCGATCACATATGTGTTAAGACCGTGGATGTTCTCTTCAGATCCCTTGGGAAGGCCGGAGTGGATGCTGCCCTGCGATGTGTGAGAAAAGGTTCATAGAAAGGGTAAACCAAGAAACTTTTACCTTGATGCATTCATTGCAGGAATCATCCATAATGGCGAAAATGGACCACAATTTCAGGGTGAGGCTGTACTTGAGTTCTAGTGTTGGGGCTAGACCTTGATGTAGAAATAATTGTTTGGCTGTGGTTGACTAACTGAAAAGCCTCGAAGTTCTCAGGGGTGTCAGATGGGTCAGCATGATCTTCTATCTGTAAAAGATAAGCACTCCGGGAACCAGCCCTCTTTATATATATCTCTATCTCTCATAGAAATTTAACTTTTCCAGCAATTGAGGACAAACTTTCACGTTCCTGATGTGAAGTCAGACTCGCATGTGGAGATCGTCGGGACGCATTTCCCCCGCCTCAGCTTGAGTGGCGTTTTCTCTGTCTCTCAACTGGCTCGCTTCTTGAATCCTGGCTCGCAACGCTGAGCAGCGGCTTCTCACGTGCTCTGAATAGGCTCTCGGCTGCGTTTCCGGCCCCACTGGGATGTCTGAAGGCGTTCTTGGAGGGGTCTGGTTGGTGGGTGGAAATATGCTTGTTTCTCGAGGTGAGGTGTATGTGGTCGCGGTCTGTCTGTGCTGTCAGTGTTTCAAGGGTTGAAAGATGTCGGACTGGAGATAGTAGCCAGAGAGATGTGTATAGCTAATGAAAAGGATCATCGAACTTACATCTCTCCAGCATACATGGTAGCATTCAGAATCTTGTTTGAAAGTGTTCGTAATTAATCTTGTATGCGTTGATATTTCATGTCTCGTCAATGGATTGAGGAGATGCTGGAGCCATTAGCCTCTCTGCTAATTGTCACAGTGCTTTTAAAATCGACTTACAAATAGCATAGAAGATGCTACCTGGGACACAAGCGAGCAAGGTCCAACCAGGGAAGCAAGAGTCTTTTGAATGGGTGCGTGTGACATGTGCAAGAGCTCGAGAAATACCCCGGATCACACTCATACACTATCATTGCATTGTGGATGAAGCCAATCAAGGTTGGCGATATCTCGACTTTTCTTGAAAGTTTGCTTCCCAAGGAAATCCCAAGAATAGTCTAAAACGCAAGATTCATACCTCGACTTGGCCTTCTTGCAGTAGGGAAAGAAAAGCGAGAGGTTTGATAGTGGAGCACCGTGTTTGCCATTACGAGCAATATCGATGATTGCCTTTTGCATTTGGGGGCTCTGGTCGACCGAGTAGGAAGGGGATTGGGCAACGAGTTTCAATCGCTGGAGCCTTCTCATTTCCGACAGCTCGGAAATGATGATGAAAGTGGGATGTTCCGGCTCCTGTAGTTGGACGTTAGAAGAGAAGGCGATATGATGTATTGTGCTTACATTATGGGCAACTTCCACCCTATCGGGAAACATAATAGATATTTCGAGATCGGTCAACATAGAACATGACATACGAAGAGCCACGACATTCTCGAGAGATGTATCAGGGTCCAGGAAATCGGGACTGCGCAACCTCAAAGCTTTCAGAGTCGGTCCCACCCTGGAAGTGATTGCAGGTACTATTTCTGACGCAAAATAGCACGTTATGAGTAGCTCCTCAATCTCATCATTATCATTGATCAATCTGATCAGGTCTTGGTTGGTTTGTTTGTGATGTTTCACCTCAACATTAGTGGGAGGAAGGGAGCCCATTCGTGGACAGGGAGAGTATTCGAGAGATTTCAGACCAGCGACGAATTGAGATGAGAATGACCCCATGAAAGTGGAAGAATTCCATAACCCACTTTCGTACTTTGAGGAGACTTTTCTCAGTCTCGAGAAATCCCAAATATTCGGATCGTGATTTGGACGTCCGGGACTCCGGGGAGATGTCGACCACCTTCCAAGGTACAACTCCTTGAGCGGAGGCATACGACCATGATGCGCTTGCCACGACTCGAAAACCCTGGTGCCCATGATTCGCAGAGTTTCCAACTTCGTCGAACGCACGACTAAGTTCCGGAGCTGATCTATATAGGATGCAGGCTGACTTTCCAAGGCACGGCTCATCAAATTGAGAGAGACTAGGTTGGAGTGCATGATGGTGGGGAAAGCAACATAGAGGCCATATGGTGGTCCAGAAGGATGGCGTTTTTGTACATTGACGTGCAGCTGTAGTTGTGACAGCGGGCCAGCGAGGGCATTGTTGATTTCGGCAGGAAAGGTCGCTCGGCGATTCACTCTCAAGAGTAGACGATAGCTAATCGGACGAGACCATTAATTAAAAACCCCACCATGCGACTACTCCTGACTCACTCTAAAGACTCCAGATTTCGACACTCAGCCATAAACCTAACAAGCCTGGGTGGAGCGGTTGGGTTGTCGTGGTGTACGGTGATACTTTGAGAGAGTGCTTGAACATCAGACAGCACTTGCTGACCAACTATACTCGGTCGTAGTATCAGATGGTGTGGTTTGATCGTGAACCTTTGGTAATAGTACGGGGTTGCTATTTGATAGAATTTCCGGCAGACCAGACGTAGATTGCGCAGGTCCCGAGGCTTTGAACCCTGGAGATGAAGCTACGCCAAATTGTGAACAAAGTACCTTTGTTTTATGATACTGTAACAACAACCATTCCGACTAACCAGATTCTCAGCTATCATGATCCACAGCTCTGCACTGAGCATATCTCCAAAGCGGGTTTGGAAAAGAGGTTCATCAGGCGGAGGCTGCCGCCTGTCCATTGCTGCAGATGGCCCTGGCATCTCGGAAAGACGATGTGAGATTCAAAGCGAATTCAAATATAAGGATGATCTCCGAGTTCAAAACACTTCTACTTTACACGAATGAGGCCGACGCTCTTCTCGTCGATTACTTGTTTGCTGATGGTTGGTTGTGAGGGTCAGGTGAAGCGACTCAGAAGGGCAGCTCATTGCCAAGATCCCGAGTCAGTAACGCGTTCTCCTTTCGAAGCTCAAACGCGACACATCAACATCAATCCCAGGATTGCGACAGCAACAACGACTCCAAACAGTCAAACGAAGCTGGCGCAGATACCCGATATACTGAAATCCCGATGATTTTGCACTATGTCTGAGCTTGCAGGTTCGTATTGTCTGTTTCCCTGCTGTTGGGATTGATTGCACAGGAGAAAGCCCCCATACAAACAAAGAAGCATGCTAACATATTTAACAGTCGGGCAGACAGTCCAGCTCGCTGATGGCCGAGTCGGCATTGTTCGCTATGTTGGGCAGACCGAATTCGCAGATGGTGACTGGGTAGGAGTAGAATTGGACAGCTTTGACGGCAAAAACGATGGCAGTGTCCAGGGACAGCGATATTTCGAGTGCGAACCGGCGAGAGGGATGTTTCTACGACCATCAGCAGCCGTCGTAATCCAGCAAGCACCGGCGCCTGCACCGAGAGCCAATGGAGCTGCGACCAAAAAGCCTGCGAGACCGAGCAGTGTAGGAGGACCCGGTGTGGGAAGGAGGTTGAGTACTGTGCCAGATGCAGGTGCTGGGAAACGGATGAGTATAAATGCTGCAAGTCCTAGCCCTGTGACACGGTCTCGACCATCTAGTATGCTACGGGTAGGTCATTCGTTCTATAATTCTAGATACCTTCTAATTGTACCATAGTCTCCGACCAAATCCCCTACCAAACAGCTTTCGGCAGCTACTTCGACAGCGTCTACTCCTCGTACTGGCACTCCTTCGAACACACGGAACCCTTCCGTAACGCTGTCAAAACCCCGGCCCAGTATAGGAGGCACTCGAACGTCGATGGGTCCGCCAGCACGACCAGCTTCACAGACACGACCTTCGGTTACAGGTGCAGGTAATAGGTCAAGTGTACCACCCTCACGAACAACAAGTGGACGAGTGTCACTAGCACCAAAAGCAAGGATAAATTCAGGGGAAAGGGTCAGGTCGATTGGGAGCCAATTAAGCAGTGCCCATGCCAGTGAAGGCAGCGGGCAAGATACTGGAGATGAGGAGCGTGGAGCATCGCCGGTCAAGAGCGATGATACCATATCGCCGAAGCCAATGAGCCCTGTACTTTCAAGAACAGCAGCAGCAGATCGATCACACGCCTCACCCACTTCCAGTCGGAGTACGGCATCGCCCGTGGCCCAGCGAGGCACCGGAGGAAGTACTGCAGCTAGCAGGGAGATTGAAGATCTGAAGACCAAGCTCCGTCTTATGGACAAGAAGCGGATGGAAGACCGAGATAAGTTGAAGGCATTGGAAAAGATACAAGCAGAACGCGACAAGTTTGAGGGTATCATCCAAAAGCTACAGACCAAATACCAGCCACAGCAACAGGAAATCACAGATCTGCGGAAGCAGTTGAAGGAAGCTCAGACACGATTCGAAGAAATTGAGAACATACAGGCTGAGCATGATATTGTGGTTGAGATGGCAACGTTGGACAGAGAAATGGCCGAGGAGACTGCAGAGGTCTTGAAGACTGAGCTAGAAGCCCTAAAGCAGAAGACCGAGGAGTTGGAATTGGAGGTTGAGGTCCTTCGAGAGGAGAATGCCGAACTTGGTGGAGAAATGAGCCCCGAGGAAAAGACTAGCGCAGGATGGTTGCAACTGGAGCGGAATAACGAACGTTTGAGAGAAGCTCTGATGCGCCTACGGGACATGACCCAGCAGACAGAATCCGAACTTCGAGATGAGATCAAGAGTCTCGAAGGAGATGTCCGGGAGCTAGGATCAGTGAAGGAACACTACGATGTCGTCAAAGAAAAGCTCGCATCTTCGGAAGCCGCGATCGAAGATCTTGGGCAACAACTTGATAATGCCCTTGGAGCTGAGGACATGATCGAGGAACTGACTGAGAGGAACATGAGCATGAACGAGCAGATTGATGAACTTAAGGCGACAATCGAAGATCTCGAAAGTCTTAAGGAGCTGAACGATGAGCTGGAAATCAACCATGTTGAAACCGAGAAGGAAATGCAAGAAGACATTGACTTCAAGGACAGCATCATAGCCGAGCAAGCGAGACGAGCTGCCCAGCAAGAAGAAACCATGGAAGATATGGAATACACCCTTTCAAGGTTCAGGGAGCTGGTCACCAATCTCCAAAGCGACTTGGAGGACATGAGAGCATCGCATGCCATGACTGAGACTGAATCCGAGCAATTGAACAGCCGTTCTCGTGCGATGATGGATTTGAATATGAAGCTCCAGGTTTCCGCTGCCAAGACACAGGTCAAGACCATTGACCTCGAGCTTCGTCGCTTGGACGCTCAAGAAGCAGCAGAGCATCTTGCTATCGTTCAATTGTTCTTGCCCGAAGCATTCCATGGTGATCGAGATTCTGTGTTGGCTCTGTTACGATTCAAGAGAGTCGGATTCAAAGCTAATCTGCTTCACGGGTTTGTCAAGGAGCGGGTTAACGGACATCCTCCCACTGGACATGAGGACGACTTGTTCGCTGGATGCGATGTTCTCGACAAGCTCTCGTGGGTCTCTGCCATGTGCGATCGATTCGTCAATGCTATCAGCCACTGCACGACGGAAGAGTTCGCAAAGTATGAAGGTGCCCTGTACGAACTTGAGCCAGTTGAGAGGGCCCTTAATGGATGGATCGATGGTCTCCGTCGTGACGAACTTAACGAGAAGAAGTGTGCAAGCGAGCTTCAGCGAACTATCGCGCTCATGTCACATCTAGCAGAGGTGCACATCTCACCAGGCTTGGCAAGTTATGCTGATGAAGTGCATATGCGAACTCTGGTCATGCAAAGTCATCTTGAAAATGCTGCTGCGGCAATGGTAGCAGCGAGAATGATGGTACAGACCATAATTCCAAGCCAAGGCGACGAGGATGAGTTGGCTCAGCACTTCTCACGCAAGACCGAAGCTGTCATCAGCCATACGAGAAGTGCAAAGGTTGTCATTGGGAAGGCTGTCAGGGCTCTCGAGGATCTCAAGACTCGATCACTGTCCCTCACCCCGGACACCCTTCAGACGTTTGAGCAGTGCGAAACAGCCACCGAAGAATTGGCCAAATTTTCACGCCACATTGGCGATGATCTTTACACTCTTCTTCACGAGGAAGGCAGGACTGAGCCATTCACTTACCTCGAAGTTCAAAGCACCGTCCACCGGACCACGTCGAACCTGTTCTCGTCAAGCGAGGCCGATCTTTTCTCTACCTATTCCAACAAATTGCGCACTTTGACAGCCTCGTTAATGGATCTAGCTGCTCTTGCATCCGATCTTGAAATGACTCAAGAATTCGAACGTGCAGCAGCTCCTTGGGTTCTCAGATCTGGAGAGCTAAAATCATCGAAGATTGTGCCTGTTGACGCAGAGGAAGAAATGCGTCGTCTCAAGGATGATAATCACGAGCGCGCTAGACTTATCGCAATCAAGGACCAGACACTGGAGGAAGCATCCGTCAAGATAGAGCTCTTAGAGAGTCGTATGAGAGATGCGACGAAGAAGAACGAGAAGATCTCCGAACTCGAGAGAAAGATCGAAGATGCTAAGAAGCGAGAAGCTGAACTGATAGATTCCATCGAGTCTCAAAACAAGGAACTTACCACCATCGAGGCTGACCGAGAGAATTGGAAGAAGATTGCCGAGGATGCAAAGGCTCTTGGTGTTGCTGCACCAGGTACGAAGGCCGGCCAAGAACAGGCAGTTGCAACAGCTCGTGAGATGGAGGCTCTCAAGTCAGAAATTGCAAGCCTTCAAGCTGCTGTTCGATACTTGAGAGAAGACAGCCGACGTGCCCGTCTCACTCAGTCGCAAAACTTAGACTGGCTGGATGCACCTTTGGTCAAGCCCAAGAGCAAGGAAGAGCAGCGCAAGGCTCTCGTTTTGGCCGAAGGGCAAGATGTCCTCAACGAACTTCTCAATCTTACCTCGACTGCAACAGTTTACGATCTCAACGCTATGCCCAGGAACAGACTTGCTTGGAGACCAGCGAAGGCCACTCCTCAATACCACGTTGCCAAACAGAGAGAGAACTATGAAGCCTGGAGTAGCTGGAAAAACGGCGTTGTCAAGAAGGCACGTATTCTGGAGGAGCGAGATGCGAATCGTGGAATGGAGAAAAGGTCCAGAGGTGGACTAGCTGCGCGAGTTCTACTTAACCTACCAGATATGGAAGGTAAAGGTGTTCGCCCAGGGGGCGAGGTTGAAATTGTTGATCCGGATGATTTTGAAGGATTTAGGGGCAGGCTTGGATTCGTTTGAAGGAAGCATTATACCCAGAAGAGCTCGTTTTGGCTTATGGCCTGTACCAAAATAATGTCACAATGTTCTACTATCATGTATTGTGAAGATGAAATCCGTTTACCATTCTGTGGTGATAAGCAGTTACTAAAAATATCTAAATTCACAATGAAACGGCCAACTTGTCATTTTCAGAATAGTAAACAAACAAGGAGATTCCGCTTAGTGAAACGAGGTGCTGGTGGTGAAACGAAACGGCTGAATCAGCAAGGCAATCAGCAAAGCCAGGCGAGGCTGAACAGCTGATTGGAATGTCACTGCAAGACTCGGACGAGGCTCTGAAACAACATCATGTCCTCAATTCAGCTGGAGACAAGCACCTTGCTACCACCATGAAGATAAAGATAACTTAGGTGTTTATGCCACCTTCTCTCCGTCCACCATCACTGGCCAATATGCGCATCCCCCTGCTCCTCGTCAGCGCAAGTTTTGCCAGCGCGGCATATGTCCCTGGGAAGGTATTCGATCGGTTCATTACGATATGGTTAGAGAACCAGGTATGGGCCGCATATTTCTTCAATTGCAATACGAGCTCGGACTGACATGTCAGCCAGGATTTCTCCAAAGTGAGCGCGAACGGGGAGATTGAAGATCTCCGTAAGGAAGGTATCCTACTCACGGAATATTATGGACTCACTCATCCTTCGCAACCGAACTACATTGCCTCTATCTGCGGAGACTACTTTGGTCTAAATCATGATGGGCTGGTCAAGATACCGTCGAATGTGTCTACGGTAGTGGATCTGTTCGATGCGAAAAATATCGAGTGGAAGGGATATTTTGAAGGACTTCCTGGACCGGGATATATGGGCGAAGGGAGCACAAGTAGTGACGGGAAGGGCTGGGATTATGTGCGGAAACATAAGTGAGGAACCCTCTACTAGTATTTCTTGCAATACCCTAAGAGGACCTGGCTCACATCGTACTGTGTGTAGCCCGTTCGTGTCCTTCGAGCGAATCGCTCAAAACGGCACAAGACTTGCCCGCATCCAAGACTTCCCCTCGTTCCAGCGCGACGTTGCAGCAAATACCCTCCCGCAATACGCCCACATGTCCCCAGATATGCTCAACGACGGTCACAACACCTCCCTCTCCTTCGCCACAGCCTGGATCAAATCCTTCCTCACCCCCCTCCTCTCCGACCCCGCCTTCATGTCCAAAACCCTCATCCTCCTAACCTACGACGAAAGCGAGACCTACCCCCTCCCAAACCGCATCGTCTCCCTCCTCCTCGGCGGCGCCATCCCCGCCTCACTCAAAGGTACAAACGACAGCACAATCTACAGCCACTACTCCATCCTCTCCACCCTCCAGAACAACTTTGATCTTCCCACACTAGGCCGCTACGATGCCGGCGCCAACGTTTTTGACTTCGTCGCTGAGAAGACGGGATATATCAACCACCCTCCCCCTTCTTCCCACCCAATCAACAACTCACTCTCATACTCCGGCTTCTTAAATGATGATCCGAGCAAATTCAAGCCTATCCCGTCCCCGAATTTGCAGTTGGCTGGGGCGGGAGGGCTCGGACCGGAGAGAATGGTTAAGTTGCTTTGGGTTGCGAGGGAGGCGGAATTGACGCCGTATGGTGGGAGTGGTGATTTCTTTGATGGGGGAAATGGGACGGTGGGCTCGGAAAATGAGCCTGTGTATAAGGTGCAGGCGCCGGAGCCGGTGTTTACTACAGCGCCGAAGGCGAGTCCGACGAAGGAGAGTGATGGTGTAAGATTAGGCTCCTTGGGTGCAGGACTTTGGATAGCGGGAATCTTGGGTTCACTCTTGTTGGTTTGATGATATTATAAGGTTTGGGTAGGCGTTCTGGTCGGTGCCTTGGGCGTTGGCGTCCTGGCCTCGACTGGGGCGTTAATGTGAGATAGGATTGGAAAGGAAGAGAAGCCGGCTAGGCGTTGTGTTGTGTTGTACTATTTGTACTATTTTGGGAGGCATTGATACGTCAGGGACCATATACTTACTTACCTGCCCTCCTAGTGAGGTTCACTTTTACCGGAAAAGCATCCCAGAACCAAATTACGTCTTCACAGAGCCCTGCGAAGGAGCGGCTGAGTGTGGTAGCCAGGGGCCCACAGAACAGAACAGTAGCAAAAGTCATCCTTTCTCAACTATTTACTTTCCTCCTTGGCTTTACGATACCTCTACCCCAATATACATTACAAACAATAAGCATCAAGTAAAAAAAGGATCGACGTCGCTGACAATCCTGCCACTCGGTGGAGGACCAGGCTCTATATTCACATCCCAAATAATATCTTGCTGCCTATGATTCGTCCATCGAGTCAACAACACATCGCACTGCGCTCTAACAAGCCCGAATATCCCAGCCCCAAATCTCATATACGTCACCGCAATACCAGGATCAGGTCTCGTAGTCTTGCTAATCACTCCCGCGAAGAAAGTCTGATTGGCCATCCATGGATTCGCTGTCAGCCTTGCGATGTTGTTGTTAAGAAGGGTCATTTGCAGGGTTTGGATTAGGTTGAAGCCGGTAATGTGCGTAGCGGTGATTCCGGCGTTGTGATGTATTTACAGGTGAAATGAGTATAGGGTGAATGCGTCCATGAATAATGTATCTCTAGCTACATTGAGGTATATTGTCTTCTGTCCGAAGCACAGAATGTCGGGGTTAAGTCGATGGAATTCGAGGCGAGATTCTGTGTTTACGTCTGCGAAAGCGGGTTTACCTCCGCTATGGTGTCGTCAGTACATGTGTACATTTTCAGACTCAGAACCTGTGTGACATGGAAATAATATAGAGTTCAGAACTGAAGTCTTACAAGATGCCTCTTTGGAGATCGAAGTCAAGCAGAACATGTGCCTTTCGAGGTGGTGGACGGGGCCCTCTCGGCTTTCTAGCTACCCATGGTCTTAAAAACGGCAAGGTTGTAAACGAAACCTGACCTCAATTTCACTTGGCTTAACATCGTTGTGACCAATGATTTCGTGGAAGATCATAAGACGGATCTCGACAGGTAGGCGAGGATATTTGTGGAATGTCGTTGTCATGATTACCAAGTCTTGCTATTGCGGTAGTCCTGTACAGTGAGGCTTCGTGTCTGAATCAAGATGCCGGCGTATGGAAAGAAAATGTGTCTGAGAAATTGTATTGAGCATGAATCTCGGATTCTGAAGTGGTTCAAATGCGATTGTGGAGAGATGACCGAGCCTAGGACGGACAGAGTAATGCAGGAGACATATCAGAGTGAAGACAAAGACGGGGAGAATCGAGTCGACAGGGCTCAAAGACTGGGCTTTATCTTGCAATAGCTCAATTATATCTCTTTGTTCCTCATAATGACAAATTGTGAGCCAGATGCTGCGCGCAACAATGGGAGATGGCAGAGCATCCAGTAGGCGATAATTTAGAGGAGGAAAGAAACTGGTCCGGTGAGGCAACCATATCACTTTAGCTCGGCGAGTTTTTTATGGATCGAGCAGATTGACTATGGTTGATTAATTGTGCAGAAACTTTAGTATAATCTATTGCTGTGAAGTCTCTTGGACTGTTTTGCTTCCATCATTTTGGACTTCTCTGGGACTCTGAAGAACTTCCGTAATGTGCTGCTTCGACAGCCACTGATCTTCTGGTGTGAACCACCAAGATAGAACTGCGAAAGTTGTTACAGCACCCATGATTACGGGAGCATCTGTCAGACCGGTTAGCACACAAGTTGAATCTTTCAAGGGAATGTTGACCTACAATTCAGATTATCCCCCAAAACCGGAAACTCATATGGCGAAAACAAAACTGCCACAACCCACAGGTTCCAGAAGATGCCAATGAACTGAAATGGCTTGCTCAATCTTCCTAGGCTCCACCTTGGCTTCGGGAATTCTTTGGGTGTAATGAAGAAGCGACCGAAGCAGATCAGTCCGTACGCGGCTGCGGATGGAACACCAGCTGCGGAGATGAGAGATGTGAAGGCTACCGAGGAAGGAAGGATTGTGCATGTAACAAGCGACGCCACGATCCAGATTACTAGTACGGCATTTCGAGGTTGTCCTTCTGCGGAAACTTGGGAGACCCAGCCGGAGAAGGGCAGCACGCCATCTCGTGCTACGGCAAAAACGAGACGAGAAGCTGCGACGATTGCGATGGCTGTATTCTATAAAAAGTTAGCGAGGAAATAGATATAATTCTGAAGACACGTACAAACCACAGAGCAGTGATACAGATGATGTTCATGAATACATGACCCCCCTTTCCAAGAATGACTGCGTAGAGAGGGACGAATGGTTGAGGCGAGCCGAAAGAAAAGAGAACATCCGGGCCAGGCTACGAACTTCAGCATCGCATTCAATTGAACACATGGAAGGATTCTTACCACACAGAACAGGAACAGGATAATCGTCAGGAATCCTCCAATTCCACTGACAACAGTACTCCAAAATATTCCCTTGGCAGCATTCACAGAAGCGTTCTTCGTTTCTTCAGCCACATGACCAGACGCATCGAAGCCGATCAAAATGCCAGCAGTTGCAAGATACGACAGACACCAATTCCATGCTGGAGGAGCACCTGTGCCATTGTAAGTCGTCATGAAAGCTTCATGAGCAGTGCGAAATCCGTAGGTGTTTGCTGTGCCGATTGGTAGCCAGACGAGGTTCAAGATGAAGTCCAAGACTACAAATGAGCTCGACAAGTAGAAGATGAACCTGAAGAGGCGAGCTTTTACGAGAGTCAGAGTAGCTTTTGGTAATTGGTGGGGTGGACTCACGTGGTAGGAAGTTCACGAAAACTGCAAGTGCTAGCATAACTTCGGTGCATATCCATTGCACTGCTCTGAATTTGATGCTGCTTGAATCGGATGGGAAATTGACATTGAACACCGTTATTTCCTGCGTCGTAAGTATAAAATTTCCGGTTGTCAGATTATACGACTTACTGAGAGCATGTAATTGACGGCAGCTTGGGTATTGCCTGCCCCTGTGTCAGTTAAAATAAAATCGGTCAGGATGAGACATCTTACTGGCACAGAATGTCGTCCAAGCAGTCGTTGACCACTTGATTAGTCAGCATCAACGTCCCAGGAGAGATGTCCAATTAAACAAAATTCCGGAGCACAAGTGCTCTCGCGCGGCGGACAGATTAGGAAGAACTTACCCACGCCACAATGAACCCCAAAAGCCGGCCATATTTTGGCCCACCTGCTTCTGCTGCCCAAAGATAAATTGATCCTGCCGATGGCAACGAAGAGCAGATCTCTGCAATGACGGCTGCAGTTATGAACGTGAAGACACAGGTGATGACATAACTGGTCCAGTAGGCTAGATTCCCACCAGCAGCGATACCAGTACTGAAAGTCACTCGTACCCCGCCAACGAAATAAAGCGCAGCTACAAATTCGTGAGTATTTGTCACGAGACTCAAAGTCCCAGATAGAACACACCGAAGGTCGTCGAGAAGTTTTCCAGCAGTCCGTAGGTTCTGTGGAGAATCTGAATGGATCATCAATAAAAAGCTGCTGAGATTATGGCGGGGTATTCCTACAGGTTTGTACCCAATGTTTATCTGTATCCCTCAAGTCAGATGATTTCAAGATATTGCACGATTTATAGCTCACCAGCAATTCATCGTCTGCTTTGTCTTGAAGCTGTTCTTGTGTTTCTTCTTCCGAATTATTGGCGTCATCGATTGACCTTGTGGCACGAGCCGGTATTGCCGTTGCAGATCCCGAAGCGTTTGATGAAGACATTCTTTCATTAAACTGTATTCTCCCTTCTTTTAATTCTCATGACCAAACATCAAATTAATATGAAAAGAAGTTCCTTTCAAAAGTGTCAAGTGACTTGGAGTGTAAAATTCGGTCGGGTATGTCGGGAGATTTATCATGGCGCATTTTGCGTGCTCGCTTACTTAGGTTCCACATTCTCAAGCGGGAGACGGCGTTGACGAGAACCAACCTAAGCAGATGATGCAACGTAGATCTTCTCATTGGCTACATGACATACCCAATGCGGTGAACAGGCGTGGAAGTAACGAAGGTGAGACAGTCATTCCTCAACGAACCAATGACATCTCTTTTGTGGTCGCCTATGTCACGTGGTGTTGTTTACACTCCCGACCTATGCGGGTTTCCCTTCTCGCTTGCAAGCACACTGAAGCGGATATGACAGGCAATAATACTCAAGGAGGGTCAAGTACGTAATTATGATCTCCGGAATCATTTGGTATGTGATTGGTTATGCTCCACAAGTCTGTCAAGCTACCTTTGAGATTCTCTCTTCACTGTCCAATTCCTCACCTGTATATTCCCTCCTCCTTCTCAATCCGAAACAACTCCCCATAACATTGAACGACAACTTCGGATCATCATCTCGTCTCCCATTCCCGTCACCATTTGTCTTCGGCTTACCAGGCTTACCCCATTTCTCGTGCCGAAAACGCTCCCATTGATCGATGATATTCTCCAAACTCAAAGCCAATGCGTATGTACCCAAGATGAACACAACCGTCAATATGGCAAATCCGTTGTTTCCCGCATTTTCCATGAAATCGGCGTGTTCTATTGAGAATAGTCCCTAGAAGAATCAGATTGGTCATCAAAATGTGATGGGGGAAAATTACGGTGATAAATCCAAGAGGTAAGTATGCAATGGTGATATATGTCAGTATCCTGATATTGTTTCCCTGTTTGATTGTGGTTTTACTGTCTCTAAGTGCCGTCTGGCTATCTTCGACATTAGTTACGGTAGATATCTGGAAGTTGTTAGTAACAAGTGCTCCGCATTTGAGGAAAGGACAAGTTTACCCCATCACGAAGTCCAGTGACTTGGCTGATTTTCAGCTGTGTTACAATCTGGACATCGGAAAGCATGCCATATCGTTTCTCGAATTCTTCTATGACATTGTTGTACTCTTGTAAAAGATCGACATGCTGCTGTCCAGCTTCCTGTGGTGTATGTAAGTGCTTGGCCATGGCCATGTGGAGAGCGCACTTACCTGCTTCATTGTTCGTTCCATGGCCTCTTGAGCTTTCTGTATTTGAGATAAAGATGCAGATAACCTATCATTGAAGACGCGTAGGGCTTCAAGGCCCCACAGCATCTTCTTCAACCTGTTCACAGCTTCACTCGTGCCCCACTCGAGACCTTCGAGCAGGACTTTCTCCTATTACACTCTGTGAGCGAGCTTTTCTCCAGTCAATATTACTCTGTATTACGTACCCCTAGTCCAACAATGATATCCAATCTCGAAAGTATCATTTCATACTCTCCTGCCAACTTCTCGCACAAGTGTCCAAGCAGAATCAAGAACACCAAACATCTCCCACAAGCCTGCTGGTGTATGAACTTCTGCAACACACCTGGAAGGGCATGGATTGGTGGCGCAATAGACTCGGAATCTGTGAGAGATGACCAAATAGAACATATCCATAAGTAGCCTGCTGGGTCTCCGGTGATGACTAGCGAAGAACATCGTTCTTCCACGACAGCTGTGGGCTGGGCAGATCCACCGTTTCTTTGCGTCCTGAAGTCGAGTCTGGCGATACTGACGGGTGGAAAGTCTCCGTTGTTCCTGTTTTCTTTGAACATGTGTACATGGGCCTCGGAAAGGCTGACGGGCCGGATGCTCCAGCTAGATAATCGATATCAGCTATGTGTCCTACGTAATCCATCAAGACGAGCGAGTCTGCATGCTCACGTGCTTATGAACGAAATATCTGCTTACTGGGATACCGTGATGCTTGTTGTCCACATCGTCGCTTCTCGACTTTCGGCAAATCTCGATATGGAACCAAAGTAGCTATCAAAGGCATCGAGTCCGTCTGGATGGAACATGTATATGAAAGCTCCGACGAGAGCTGGGGTGCATTTTTCAGCGAATCTACCAGCTCAGTCGTTAGACAAAGACCAACGAGAATTTAAAAAGGGCTCAGAGGATGGGAAGATTGCTCACAAGATGCGATGCTTCGCTCCAATGTCAACCATCTGTACTTGTCAGCAAATGCTCGAAGACCGTCAATAATACCACCCACGCTATCATTCAATTTCCCAAATAAAGTTTTACGATATGAATCCAGCTGATCGTAGTTGTACGAGTCCGTAGCTTGCTTAACAGCAACCACACGAGAACTTCGCGGTCGCTCGCTGGAGCTATGTCGCCCAGTCTGAGACACTCCGGGTCGTTCTACAGCGACCACATTCTGCAAAGTGACGTCCCTGGACTTGAATATGAAGTTCTTGGATAAATGCAGATCAAAAACATTCAAGAACTGTAATTCGGCAGCAGGAAGCTTATTCTTGATGTTTTCGAGGGTGTAACTTGGCTCGGCTATGATATCCATACGCTCGCGGCTGGCGAGGTATTTTCGGACGTCTTTTCGCAGTGGAACATCTTTCGTTTGCTTTGCTTGATACATTTCGGGTGTATCCAGGATTGACTGAACCCACCAATCCTATCTCGCGTCAGTCTTTCCTTAGTGTCGATGAAGAATCCCTGCTTACCGGATGGTATAGCTTTCCTGGTTTGCATGACACCCAGTCGAAAGCTTTCACAGAAAAACTACCTGATATCTCTTCTTGAACGAGCAATTGTCTCATTTGTAGCAGGTGCTCTTTGCTTGAGTTTTCTTGTAGCTTTTTCATCTGCAGAAGGATATCGCGTATGGAATCTTCTTGTGTTGACGGTGGGATGGCGTCGGAGTTCCTTCTCTGGACGGACGGTGATTCTTCAATGTCATGTACAGAGTGGCCCAGTTGATCGGTCGCTGCTTCGGAAATGGCTGACTTCAATTTACCTTTCTGTCGTCAGCAAGAGTATTTCTTAATCATCAAGGAACCTTGTTCACTTTCGAGTTTGAGATCTATCAAGGTAGCACAAATGACGCTGACGGGCTCCACATCCCACCACTTTCCAACCATGTTCCCGTCAGCGCGATCCCACGATGTCATGAAAGAGTAATCCGACATGAGGAACTCGAACAGTCTGTCTCTAGCAGCCTTGATATTGACATCGTCTGCCACCCGCAGATATCCCTGATGATTAGTACAGAGAAGCTCCCAAGGCCCGTTTGAAGTCACTCGTGCACCTTTCCACGTCTTCGGCCCTGGGTTGAATCTGGTCGTGCGCGGCCTTTGCAAGATTCTCTGACGACTCTGCATCGCCCGCGATGAAGCCAAACTTGCCGTGTATGCTGTAGGGATTGCATCCAAGCCAAGTTCCTCGCCGATGAGAAGTACCCGATCAAGCTCTTCGTGCTCGATAGAATACGACTCAACTTGCGCTGTCTTCAGTCGAGATACATATTTTTCAAATTTCTGTTGCGTTCTGATAATTTCTTGACGATCAAGCTGTGACAGAGAAAATCCGTCGCTACTTTTCCCGCTTGCATCGGTTCCAAATTGCTCGTTACAGATCAAGAACAGGCAGCTCATGTGAAGCCATTGCAGTACATCATTCTTGGGGGTCGGCTCCTTATCGCGGGATGCGCGTTTCTGCACGGCTTCGTAGGCTCGTGTCAACTTCGGCAGAAGAACACTTGTCTTGAAACTCTCTGGTGTTGCTTCCGGGCAATGCTTCATCACGTACCAGACTGCAAGTGTTGCATAGCATGCCTGATTGTAGGATTGATCGGTGTGCATTCGAACTTGATTCTGTTCACATCTCCTCAGCCGCTCAGATGGTTGCGTCTCCATATCTGGGGAGGGCTCGTCACTTCTGAGAGCAAGCAGCAGACGCCTAGGTTTCATATCAGTGTTGATTAGCCAGGTCAAAATCGATGTTATAGATTTGAGCAGCCATGATAAATATGAAGCACGGATGTCGATCAGAGACTTGTGCCTCTCGAACAGGTCTGGTTCCATATGGCGACTACCGATGAAGTTGTAGGCTTTGACAAGCAGGCGAATCTGGAAACTGAGACTGAATCAGTTATGGAAGTCGTTCAGTGCGGGACAAGTCTTACAAGCTGCTCTGGACATCGACATATTGAGGAGTCATTATATTACAGAGCAAAGCAGTTCCAGCACTCATGTTAGCGTCCTCATTGGCTGGTAGTGGCACAGAAGAAACTCCAAGTATTTGCTCCACACCACGACCAATGACACAAACGTCGATGGCCTCGCTAGCTTCGTAATTTGCCGAACACAGCGCAGTCCAGAGCCGATCAGTCATCTTGACAGATGTATTGAGCACCCCAAGATGGTCTTCTAAATCGGCGAACGTAGCCATTTCAAGCCCGGAAGATTTCGTGTCGATACTACGCAGTGCATAAGTCGAGACAATAATGACCGGCTCTCCATCTCGAAGCTCAACCTCATGCATCGATGAAATGTCTACTTCGGTGCCACTGATCTCGTCATGATCGAGCCCATGTAGAGGAGCACTTAGGTCTTGTCGAACTTCATCGATGAAAAGATGCATCTCAAGGCTCTTCTGATATCGCTCGCTGACGCAAGCGAGTCCGTCTCCTGAGCTCAAATGGTAAGAGTCGGCATCTGGCGGTCCTCTATTCGAGCAAGGGCATCCAAATTGCACCAAACCACCAACTTTGACTCTTGCAGTCTTCCTCTCCAAGCCATCAGAAGAATCGTAATCGCTCAACGAACTCTCATGACCCCACTTCAAGCGGATGACTTGGACAAGGACACCATCCCGGACGAAAGAAATCTGCTCGTAGCTCCCACTACTAAGATCCAACTCTTCGCTCTTTTCTCTTAGCTCGTACTTCGTGTACGGCCATCGGAGATTGATCCATCCCTGTGCCAGACGCTCTCCAAGTTCCAGGTCTGATTCATCCTCAGCTCTGTGTAGCCGAGTTCCGAAAGTACCTTTATTGCCAGAGTCATCTCGTCGTTGTGATCTTGACAAAATGGAATCTGGAGCATTGGGAAAGTGGCCTCTGACGAATACAATCCCGCAAGTGTCGTCGGGAGCTGTGAGCTGCAAAAGTTCGTGCCAGTCAGTGATCGAAGCTGTGTGTCCTTCAGATCCGAAATCCGTAGACTTGGCAGGGTTTGATACTTCGCAAGTCGTGAAGCATTGAGCTATATAAAGGTTAGTTATTTGGTTGACATAACGCCCAACAGTGGCAATGAGCCTCACATTTCTGGAGATCAGCCAGCCATTCGAAGTCGACTGAGCGAAGATCCATCTCGAGAACTCAGGTACGGCGAACTTCAGTAGCAAAGCAAAACCCTTGCAAATGTCTAGTGCACATTATAACACCCTTCTTATTGAGCCAGGCGCCAGCGGAGCCACAATGCAGATATATACGACAACATGGAGAGCCGCAAACAGAGCTGTAAAGTAAGATGACGGTGAGATGATGACTTTGTAATACGACGATCGTTTAGGGCAGCAAATTATGGTCCGCCTGGGCTTCAGGGATCTTTCAGCTTGTCATCTCGTCTCACGCCGCTGATAGGTTGCCTTGGGTGCTACACGGGCTCAGCCGCCCGTGCGGTAAGTACTCTAAATATACCCCGCAGATCCGCCCGCCAGGTGACTTGACAAAAATGCGACTGGAACAAGGATTGGATTTCGTTTCATGGAATGATCTGTAGATAAATTTGGTGATGCCCTCTAACAGAGGAAGCATTGGAGAATGAATCTCTTTTCTCGCGAGCAAGGTGCGCACCTCGTCGGGAAGCCGATCAGTGAAGGGAAGGAGCCTAAACTGGGGACGAGCGACAAGTGCAAAAATGAATAAAGGAAACAAAAGGTGAGCGAACAAACGGATCTGATTTTGAAGTCTGAAGTTTGAGGGTATATAGTTTCCACATTTCCTTGCCCAAC